>JAABUS010001949.1_pt1 | contig 41684 bp, 2 predicted proteins | sample 5560161 | NCBI WGS metagenome assembly JAABUS01 (sample SAMN10711885, study PRJNA513376) | rock metagenome | isolation source: Antarctica rocks | place: Antarctica: Victoria Land, Trio Nunatak nord | collected 2016-01-04
TCTCGATTAATTTATATACTCTATATTACCGAATAATATTTAAATCTATATATATACGACCTAGTAGTATATTAAATAATAAAATTAAATTAAACTATATTTCTTATATATTATAATACGGTTTTAATTAATTAAAGAATTTATAATAATAACTCCTTCGATAAGACTAAAGATTAATTTTCATAATAAATTATATTAATACTCTTAAAGTAAATCTCGGTTATAAATAATTTACTTATTCCGATATATAAATAATAATATATATTAGGAACGCGTTAATTATAAGTCCTTCTAGTATATATTAATTAATATTAATTATCGATAAAGACGAAGAAAGTATATATAGAGATAAGGAAATTAATACCGAGGTCGATAATAATAATATTAGGCTTCCTACCCCGAAGCGACGGAAAACGGACGACGTATCTCGGTTAAACGGATCAGGCAGGGCCACGCTATATATATATATATATATTTTATATAAGAGTTAGTAATATAATTAATCTTTTTATAATCTTTATCGTTTATCGATTATTATATATCCTCGTCCTCGTCCTACCCTAGTTTTTATATATATAAATTAAAAGATACGAGGTTTTTTAATAACGCGTTATATAAACCTTTAACGAAACGCTACCGTAATTACGACGCGTTATATTTAAGAAACGAGTCGTTACTACTATAGGCGGGCGTAGGACGTCGTATTAAATCGGCGTTATATATTTAAGGCTATAAGGCCGTTCTCTAGTATATAAGATAAGTAATATTAATAACCCTCGTTACGGGTACACTGCGGAACAGGGAAGGGAAGGGAAGGGAATAACTCCCGCTCCCTTCCCTTCTAGTAAGGAAGGGAGCGGAAGGGAAGGGGCAGGGATTACCAGGGAAGGGAAGGGATTCCCTGCTGTTCCCTTCCTCCCTGCTCTCCCTATAGGGCTGCTCCCATATATGGCCATGTATGCGCCCATGCATGCCCCATTGCTGCTCCCATGTGGCCCATGTATGCCCCCATATATGGCCCATGTATGCGCGTATACATGCCCCATTCGCTGCTCCCATATATGGCCATGTATGCGCGCATGTATGCCCCATGTATGCCCCCATATATGGCCCATGTATGCGCGCATGCATGCCCCATTGCTGCTCCCATATGGCCTATGTATGCGCGCATGCCCCATTGCTGCCCCCATATATGGCCTATATATACGCGCATATATGCTCCATTAAGTGGTACAAAGATTAGGACAATTAAGAAAGCGGTTAAAACGCCAAGCCTCATACCCAATTTGGACTAGCGCAGTAATAGCCCATGCATGCGCGGAGCAATGAGCGATATGCAGGGGCCATATTTTGAAGCAGTAATGGGCTCATACATGGGCCATATATGAGAGCATACATGGGCCGTTGGATTGCAACTACCATTCCCGGTCAGCCTGGCTTACTAAGCAGGTCTTGGCTTAGGGCTAGGGCAAGCCCCTTGAGATAATACATAGCTGGCAACTACCATAGTTACTACTCCTTAATAAACTACATTAATATATAGAAGAACTATCCCTATAGGCGTTACTAACGGGTTATAAGCCCGGTATATAACGTACCTACCGCGTAGTTTATTTAGCGTATTCCTAGGGCGAGCTAGAGAGTCGTTAAAGAAATAACGATATTTTTTATTTTTTATATTATTACTTTAGAAGTAAAATCCCTAAATTCCCTAATATTAACTACTCTTTATCTATATTACCCTTAGGTATAATAGGAGGTAATAATAATATAAAGATCTTTAAATTAAAGGGTAAGAGTAATTAAGAGTTATAGAAAATCGATATTACTACCGTTCTAGGGGCTAAAAAAATTTGGGGTTATATAGTCGATAAAGAAAAATATTAATATCCTATTACCCTAGATCCGCTAATTAGAATACTAGTATACCGAGATAATAAGGGAAGATTATATAAAGTTATATTTATTATAGCGGAAAAGAAAAAGGAGTATAAGGTAGTTAAAAAAGAATATTAAAAAAAATTAAATAAATAAGAAAATAACTATAAAATAATATATAATTATATTTTATTTAACCTAGAACCGAACCTAAAGACCTATATCGCCGGCGTTACGAATAGTAGTAAGGCGATAAATATTCTTTACTAAGTTTTCGAGTATTTTAATATATAAACCGTCGATTTATATATATACCAAATTATTTATAAAGACTAGGATAACTTTAAGTCTTTATTAGAGTATAAAAATTATATAAAGACGTATTAAAAAAGACTCGTTAATATAGGAACTCTATTATTTAAATAAATACTAACGTTATACTTTAAGGTAGGAATTAACTCTAAATTATATATATATATTACTAATATATAGAATCTAGTTAAAAGAGATAAGACGATATTTACCCTAGATAATATACTTAATAAACTCCTAGAATATAATAATCGCCGATAGGATTTAAAGGTATTAATACTAAGAAAATAAAATAAATATAAAAATAATAAAAGTGGAAATCGTAATACTTCTAATTATAGATTAGGATCTAGAAATAACTCTATAAATCCTAGTTATAGGAAGGGTAAAAATAATAAAGATTATTAAAATAATAAATTTAATAATAAGTTATATAAGGAAAGAAAGAGTTACGAGGGCTATAAAGAGTATTATTTTACGAAAAATTACTATTACCTCTATAAAGATAAAAGGCCGGAAGGTTAGGAGGTATATAATAATAAATAGTACCTCCTAGTTAAAAACCGTATTAAGGGTTTAGGTAAGAAACCCGCCGAGGCTAAAAAGATTAAAAAAGTACTTATTTCTAATTATATAAATAAGGCCAAAATATTAAACGATAAGAATAATACTTTCTAGATAAACTTAACCGTAGATATTTATATTATATACGATTTCTCCCTATTCGACAAGGCTATATATAAGGAGAAGCGATATAAATTTATAATAATTAGGGACGGATCCTAGTATAGGATTTATAGTATTAATATTATTAATATTAACCCGTTTATTAACGGTAATTATAAGGAGTTAAATCTCGTTAATATATACTACGTTTTTAATATAGAGTATAATCTCCTATCGCTAGGAACGTTGGAGCGGAATAATTATAAATTTTAAATAACTAATAAAAGAATAAATATCCTAAATAAATAAAGGGAGTTTTATTTATCTAGAACCCGTATCGGGACTAGATACTCGCTTAATTTAAGAAAATCCCTAACTACTCTTAAGACTAGGGCGAATTCTTTTCTTCTACCTCCTATAATTACTAGTCCTTTAATCAAATCCGGATTATAGATTTAATAATATAGGAGGCTTTATTATTTAAATATAAATAATATTAAAAGACTAGCGTATTTATTAGAAAGAATAAATATTTAGAAAGTTATATCGCTTTAGACCCTAGAACTATCTACCGAAAAGTATAAACTATATATTATAGGGTATTAATACCGTATTCTTATTCGCGTATTTAGGCGATCCGACCGGATAAAAAGAGCCACCGATTAAGGCGAGTTAATATATACTAATATCGCCGGCGGTAGTTAAATTATATATATACTAAAGAGTAAACGTTATATATTTATTCTACTCAATAATATTATTAACGAACTAACTATTTATTTATTTATAAAGAAGTTAGATATAGCTAATATAATAAACTTTTATTTCGAGTATATTAGAATATTAAAAGGCCTATTTAGTACTTTAAAGGTAATAATACTAGTGAAAATATAAATAAGAGGATATAGGCGTTATTCGTTAAATATAGAGTTAATTAGATTCCTACTACTATATATAACCCTAATTAGAATAAAGTGTTAGAACGATATATTCGTATATTATTTAAATATATAAGAAATATTCTATTTAACTCTAAGCTTCCGAAAACCCTATAAGGTAAAGTAATTAAGATAATTATATACTACCGTAACTATAGCCCGACTAGGAGTCTTAGTATTATAACTCTATATAAAGCGTTAATAGATACTAGGCCCTTTATAGGACACCTTCGTATATTCGGATATATCGTTTACTACTATAATAAGGATCTTAATAAAAAGAAACTCGATAATAAAAGTATTAAATACTATTTTATAAAATATAACGGTATTAATAAATTCCGCCTATAAGATAGTAAAAAGATAATCGTTTCAGCCTATATAGTATTCGATGAAGTCGTCGATCCTAGATAATTAGGCGAGAATAAAGAAAAGTAGTATACTTTCTTAAATAAATTATTAGAAAATAAAGATAAAATATCGGACGATAGTTATAAAGTTAAAGAATTCTTTACCGATAAAAGTAAAATAACCCCACGTCCTATATATAAGAAGTCGTAGAATTACGCTATTATAAATAACCTCTAGAAGAAAGTTAGGCCCGTTAAGGGTAAAGTATATAATAAAAGTATTAATAATAAAACGTAGAATATTAAACGAGGTTTCGTTATATATATTATTTAAGTAGACGTTAATTTAATCCCTAATATTTCTATAATTATTTATAAGGCTCTAAATAACTTAAATGAAATATAATAACTAACGACACTCTAAAAAGAACTTAATTCATATAAAGTTTAATAGATTTAGAATTTAGTACTAGTATTTAATAGTAGGAAGATTCTATTAGGCCGCTAGGTCTTATTTATTAAAATAGACTTAACTAGTAATATTACTCGATATAAGGCGCGTTAAATCGTAAAAGGATTCCGATAAATAAAAAATATTAACTTTAACGAGACGTATTTAAAAGTATTGAAGTCATAGTCCTAGAAATTACTACTAGTACTTAATACGAAATTTAACCGAGAAATCCACTATATTAATATTATTACCGTATTCCTAGAGGCCCTACTTAATAATATAATTTATATAGAGTAACCTTATAGTTTCTAGAAAGATAACGTAATTTATTTATTTAAGAAGACTCTATATAGCCTTAAATAAATACCCCGAGAGTAGTATATAACTCTTAGGGAATTCTTTAAAACTATCGGTTTTATATAAATTAAAAAGAATTATTTAATATTCGTTTATAAAAATAACTCTGTAATTAGTTTTTATATTAACGATCTATTTATTCTCACCTCGACTATAGTATTAATAGAATAGTTAAAAGAATAACTAAGTACACGTTTCCGTATTAAGGATTTAGGCGAGATTTCGTACTATCTTAATATAAAGATTAGACGAAGTCGTTAAAACCGTACTATTTATATAAACTAGGTTAGTTATATTAATAAAATATTAACTAAACTTAGTATAGAGTATTATAGAAGGTAGAAAACTTCTATAAATTTATTAATTTAATTAAGAGTAGCTACTAACGACTACGTCGTTAATAAAGAAGATTTAGAAGGGTTTAAGAAACTAATTAAATATCTATAATAACTTATTACTATAACTCGCACTAATATCGTATATATAGTTAGTATTTATAGTTATTATTCAAAAGTACTACTTTCCACTCATGATATTATATTTAAAAGGATTATTAATTACCTAGTTAGAATAATTAAATTAAGACTATACTATAACTCTAAAGAAGGAACTAAAGGGTTATTAATAAGATTTATAAATTCGTCCTAAAGAGACTACCTAGATACTAGGTATTCTATTTTAAAATATATTTATTTCTTATAAAATAGGTTTATTAACTAGTTAATAAAATACTAGAAAACTATCGCCTAGTTAACTATAGAAGTAGAATATATCGGCGAGGTAAATATTACTATAGAGTTAAAATTCCTAGTACCCCTATTAATAGAAATAAGATATATCTAGGAGGATATAGAGACTATTTAGTTTATAGTTAATAACTAGGTAGTTATTAAAATAACTATTAACCCTATTAATTACCCTACTATTAAGTATATTAATTCTAACTATTATATCGTTCGCGAAATAGTCGCTGAGATAGGTATACTCTAGATTATATTAATAAATCTCAAAAGTAAATATTAGTATACTCTAAATACTATTAACTCTATTAGAAAGCCGTTTACGAGTTTATACTAAAACTCTATATTAAATACCGACCCGAGGTTTAGTAGGATTAATAAGTCAGGGGTCTAGGTAAAATCCTATTAATAAATAATATTTACTATTAGTAGGTTTAGTAACTCGATAAATAATTAATAATTTAAATATTAGACGAATAGGCTCATTATATACCCTATAGTATACGTATTTATATACGTATTAATATACGTTATAGTATAGGTTATAATATAAGTTATAATATACTTTATAATATACGTAATAGCGTACCCAGTTTACGTATACTATTGAATAATATACGAATAATATACGAATAGTATATATAAAGGTATTTTAAATAATATACGATATACGCCCCCCGTAGTAGCCTCTAAAACATTAGACGAAAGCCCTTTATAGTATACGCAATTATAGTATACACTAAGGTATATACTAAGATATACGTCATAGTATACGAAATAGTATAATATTTATATATATATACTCTCTAGATATACCCGGGTAACGCGCCCGCGAGAATTTTTATTAAAATTTATTATTCCGGGCCCGGTAAGTCGCTAGCGTTAATAATCGTCGCTAAAGATCGTTATCGTTAATAACGACGATTATAAAATTTTATTTATTTTAACTTTATAATAGAGCTAGCTATTATTAATATATTAATAATATATATAAATTACTAAAGTTACTAATCCTATTAAAATTAACCCGGAGTTATTAATAGGATATTATTTAATTTATTAAATTTATTAAAAGTTACCTACCCGGATCTTTAATTTATTAAATTTATTAATAGGGCGTTAATAGTCTTATCCGTAAATTAGGGTTACTAGTAGTATTTTATTAATAACTTTTCTTAGTAAAAATTACTAGTAGGACGCTACTAGCCCTATCCGCGCGGTCGGTAACTAGGGTTTTAATAGGAGTTTTTGAGATTTACCGATATAATTATATACCGATTACGGTTATAATTACGGATAAGTTAACGAAGCCCTTAGGCCCTATAAAGTTCATAGTCTTTAATACTATATTAAGGCTCGCGTCGGAGTAAATATAAGACTATATCGTCGTTAATTTAGCGTTACTAACGGTCAGGTAGTTAATAGGAGCGTTAGATTACAACTACTATTCCCGGTCAGCCTGGCTTACTAAGTAGGTCTTGGCTTAGGGCTAGGGCAAGCCCCTTAAGATAATACATAGCTGGCAACTACCATAGTTACTACTCCTCAATGAACTACATCAACACATAGAAGAACCATCCCTATGGGCGTTGCTAACGTGGGCCACATGGGAGCAGCAATGGGGCATGCATGCGCGCATACATGGGCATGCATACGCGCATACATGGGCATGCATACGCGCATACATGGCCATATATGGGGGCATATATGGGCCACATGGGAGCAGCAATGGGGCATACATGGGCGCATATATGGGCCACATGGGAGCAGCATTGGGGCATGCATGCGCGCATACATGGGCCACATGGGAGCAGTAATGGGGCATGCATGCGCGCATACATGGGCCATATATGGGGGCAGCAATGGGGCATGCATGCGCGCATATATGGCTATATATGGGGCAGCCCTATAGGGAGAGCAGGGAGGAAGGGAACAGCAGGGAATTGCCCAAGGGAAGGTAATCCCTACTCTATTCCGTAGCGTAATTAAGATTAAAGCTACGATACCTTTATTTAAATACGAAAACTATAAAAATAACGAATTTAATTTAATTTTTAAAAATTCAATATAACTTTATTTAAAGACTATTAGAGAGGAAAAAAACTAGGAATAAATAAAAAAAGAGATTAAAATATAATTAATATCGAACTCTTTAACGAATTTTAAATAATACCTAGTTAAAGTTATTAAAAACGAGTTTTTTATTATTTTAATTTTAAAATATAAAGATAATACTTTAAAACTTTTTAATAATTTAAATAATAGTAGTATTTAAAATACCCTCTTTATTTTAATATAACGTATCGTTTATAATATAAAATAATAATTAAAAGATACTAGCGAAAGATCGTTACGTAAATTAAATTAATTATAATAATTTTTCTTATCTCCTATATCGGCAAATTTTAAAAGTAAATATTAATATACTTTAAGTATTATCAGCTCTATTAGAAAGCCGTCTACGGGTTTATATTAAAACTCTATATCAAATACCGACCTAAGGTTTAATAGGATTAGTAAATTAAAGGTCCGGGTAGGGTCTTATTAATAAATAATATTTATTATTAATAGGTTTAGTAACTCGATAAATAATTAATAATTTAAATATTAAACGAATAGGCCCATTATATACCCTATAGTATACGTATTTATATACGTATTAATATACGTTATAGTATAGGTTATAATATAGGTTATAGTATATTTTATAGTATACGTAATAGCGTGCGTAGCTTGCGTATACTATTAAATAATATACGAATAATATATATAAAGATATTTTAAATAGTATATAATATACGCCCCCTATAATAGTTTTTAAAATATTAGACGAAAGCCCCCTATAATATACGTAATTATAATATATACTAAAGTATATATTAAGGTATATACTATAATATACGAAATAATATAGTATTTATATATATATACTCCCCGGATATACCTAGGTAACGCCCCCGCGAGAATTTTTATTAAAATTTATTATTCCGGGCCCGGTAGGTCGCTGGCGTTAATAGTTATCACTAGAGGTCGCTACTATTAATAACGATAATTATAAAACTTTATTTATTTTAGCCCTATAATAGGGCTGGTTATTATTAATATATTAACGATATATATAAATTACTAAAGTTACTAATCCTATTAAAATTAATTTAGAGTTATTAATAGGATACTACCTAAACCCCCGATTTATTAAATTTATTAAAAGTTACCTACCTAGACCCCTAATTTATTAAATTTACTAATAGGACGCTAGTAGCCCTATCCGTAAATTAGGGCTATTAATAGCGTCCTATTAATAATTTTTCTTAATAAAAGTTACTAGCAGGACGCTGCCAGCCCTATCCGCGCGGTCGGTAACTAGGGTTTTAACAGGAGTTTTTGAGATTTACCGATATAACGAGGTATTAAATTAAATGTAGATAAAAGACGTTATATTAATACCCGTTATATTAAAGTAGTAGACGAACCACGCGGCCGTATAAGGATTTAATTAATTAAACATTAATCTTAGAGTAAGGTATAATAATTTAATAATTAAAATTATTTTTACGAATATCGCTAGGTTAGTCAACCCTCCGTTAAATTTAGAAAATATAATATTAAATATAATACTATTAATATTTATTAAATATTTAAGCGAAGATCTAGGGTTAAATATTTCGTTATTATTAAGAATCTAGTTTAAATACTAAGGAAGTAGATTTATAATTAAATTATTAAAGAACTACTAACTCCGCGGAGTAATTAAAGAAATTATTAATAATAAGAATAACGATCCTATATTTAAGTTTATATTAATAAATTTAAGATTAAATTAATAACTCCTTTTATTTTTAATAAAGATAGTAAAATCTTAAAGTAAATAAATCTTTATTCCGTTTCTCGATACTATTTACAGCGCACGGTTAATATCGGGTAATAGAAATAATAATAAAAAATAATTCCGAAGACGAGATCCGTGGCCTAAGACTAGGAAAATATAAATATAAAATAAATATTATAAATAAAGGCGGTAAATAAAAATAACTATTAAATAGACTATTAACGGATAATAATTAAATAATAATAACTCGACCGATCCCGCCTACGGTAGATAATTTATTTAAATAATTATAAAAAGGCTTTACGAACGCTAAAATTATATATAACAAGAAAGCGACTAAACGCGTAATTATTAATTAAATATTTAAACTAGTATTTATCCCGGAGTAAAACGAAGTAAAAGATATTCCGATTAAGGAAAAAGAAGATACTAAAAAATCTTTCAAAAAAAAAGCGAAGGATAAATAAATTAACGATTAAATCTAAATACTAAAATTAATAAATCGGGTTAGGTTATTAAACGTATAATTTATTAAAGTAATAAAATATATATACCGGAATAATAAAAAATAAAAAGACTATTATCTTTTTTTTAAATTAAATAATATTAAAGATTATAAAACTAGAAAAAAGATTTATATAAAAGAAATAATAATAGGTTTTACTCTATTCTAGATACTCGGTATATTTATTTTATTCGAAATAAAGATTTTCTAAAACGGGGGATACTTTATAGATATTATAAAATTTAAAAAAGTAATACGACTAATCTTTATTAAACTTAGACTAATAATTAATAAAGATTTTAAATTTTATAAAGTCTTATAGTAACTTATTTAAACTATTTATTTATATTAAATTATAAAGACGTAAAGAAAGTTAAAGGGGAAAAGAGATATAATTTATATTTTATAGAAGAAATAACGAAGGATCTTTAATTATTTAATATATATTACCCGTCCGGGAGGCCTTAAAAGATCTAATATATATATATCGACTTTAATATATTTAAAACACTTATATTAAATTACGACCTTAATTTCTTTTTTCCCTTTATAAATTTACTATCCTATTAATTAAATTTAATAAATACGTAGATAATATAAAAATATAAAGTTTTTAAATAGATATTATAATAAATTTATTATAATCTTAAATTAAAAGTTTTTACCGAGAAATTAAATAAATTAAATTATAATCTTTTAATAAAGTTAAAAGAGGCTCTTTATTTTAACGAAGATTATAACTTTTTAAAAATATTTTATTTTATATCCTTAACCTCGCTTCCTAATTAAATTAATTAAATTATAATAAATAAAATTCCTAGAGTAAAAAAAAGGGGTAATAAAGTTAAAATAAGAAAATTAATACTTTAATAAGAGGTTATCGGTAAATCTCAAAAACTCCTATTAAAATCCTAGTTACCGACCGCGCGGATAGGGCTAGTAACGTCCTACTAGTAACTTTTATTAAAAAAAGTTATTAATAGAATATTATTAGTAGCTCTAATTTATAGATAAGACTACTAACGTCCTATTAATAGATTTAATAAATTAGGGGTCCGGGTAAGTAATTTTTAATAAATTTAATAAATCGAGGGTTTAGGTAGTATCCTATTAATAATTTTAAATTAATTTTAATAGGATTAATAACTTTAGTAATTTATATATACCGTTAATATATTAATAGTAGCTAGCCCTATTATAAGGCTGAAATAAATAAAGTTTTATAATCGTCGTTATTAACGGTAACGATCTTTAGCGACGATTATTAACGCTAGCGACCTACCGGGCCCGGAATAATAAATTTTTACAAAAGTTCTCACGGGGGCGTTACCCGGGTATATCCGGGGAGTATATATATATAAATATTATATTATTTCGTATATTATAGCGTATACCTTGGCGTATACCTTAGTGTATATTATAATTATATATACTATAGGGGGCTTTCGTCTAATGTTTTAAAGACTACTACGGGGGGCGTATATCGTATACTATTTAAAATATCTTTACGTATACTATTCGTATACTATTTAATAGTATACGTAAACTGCGCACACTATTATATATATTATAAGGTATACTATAGCCTATACTATAACCTATATTATAACATATACTAATACGTATATAAATACGTATACTATAGAGTATATAATGGGTTTATTCGTCTAATATTTAAATTACTAATTATTTATCGAGTTACTAAACCTATTAATAGTAAATACTATTTATTAATAGGACCCTACCTAGACCCTTAATTTATTAATCCTACTAAACCTCGGGTCGGTATTTAATATAGAGTTTTAATATAAACCCGTAGACGGCTTTCTAATAGAGCTGATAGTATTTAGAGTATACTAATATTTACTTTTAAGATTTACCGATAGTAGGATAAGATAGGATTATAATAAATAAAGTATATACCGAGAATAACGAGACTATAAAGACGATTATTAAGATTCGGAAAATTAATAATATAATATTAAATTAGAAATCTTAAAAGATCTTAATTAACGGGACTCCGTTTAAATTATTATTAAAAACGATAATAAATTAAATAAGTATATTTATAAATAATAAATAAATTATATTACCTTTTAAAAAAGATTACCCTCGTTTAAATAGGGCGCGTAAACGCCTAAAATATTATATAAAAAATTAATTTGTTAAGATCGGTAAAAGGTATAAAAGTTTTATCCAAAGTATATATAATAATAATAATATTAAAGACGAGTATAAGTAGTATAAGAAAACTATAACTATTATTATTCGAATACTTTAGGTATAATATACGCTAGAGTCTACTTTTTTCGGGGAACTACTAATTAAATTTAAATTTAATTATTCTTTCGACTACTTTTTAAATTACTCGTAATAGTATTAATTATTACTAGATCGTTACTTCGAGGAGATAAATTAAAGAGTTCGGTAAATTTATTATAATATTTTACTCACTTTTAAAAGTTATAAAAAGAATATTATATTAAAGATTATAGTATATTTATAATTTACGGTTATATATCGCGCTAGAATTTTATTATTATTCCTTAAATTAGTTCTTTATAAAGATATAAAGGACTTTAAATTAACGAGTAATAAATTAAAAAATAATAATTAATTTAAGTTTAAAAAAAATCTTTATAAACTAAAGTAAAGAGATTTACTCTTCGAAAAAAGTATTAATTAAATCGCTAGAGTAAATAACTATCTTAAAATATAAATATTAAATATTCTTAGAAATAAAATATAGAGGGTCGATATAAAGATAATTATTATAATTATATTCTTTATCTCGGCTTTTATTATTTACTAGGTAAATATTTCTAATAGAATTTTATACTATAATATAAATCTTATCCTACGCTAGGAATATTATATTAATAATTATATAGGCGGTTTATTTTAAAATAAAAAAGACTTATCGCCTTAATCTACGGAGGTATACTTAAATTAAAATAAATTAAAATTATTGAACTTTTTTAGGAGAGTAAAGATAATATAAAAAATATAATTTTAAATCCTATATTTTAATTTCTAATAGGATCTACTGTACTTTTAAATATAAAGTAAATATTTACGGCCTTTAAATATATCGTTATCTTTAACTTCGAGTAATTAATAAGCGCTAAAGACTAGGTAATATACCGTATTAATCGAATTAGTTAAGATCGCGCGATATATACTATTAAATTCGTAAATATAATTTCTAGTATAAATATAGTTATCTATAATAAATAAAGGGCTCGATAACGAATATATTAAATAATAGAAGACCCTATAAAGGAGTCGGAGAGTTATAAACTCCGCGAAGTTTTAAAAGAATATATTTATAATAATAAAAGTAAATAAAACGGGGATAATAAATTATAAAAAAAGAAATAATATATTACTATAAGAGTATGACGAGAGGATAACGATATTTATAAAAAAGAATATTAAGAGGGTAGACTAGTAGTATTAATAATCAAAAAGAGTTCCTCGAGCTATTTAAAATATTCTTTATAAAGAATTTTATAACTAAATCTATTTTTTCTAGTCGTTAAAATTTATATAGAAAGATATTACTCCTCCCTAATATTTAATCGTTAAAATCTTAGGGTATTTATATTTTAAAATTAAATAAAAATCGTTAAGCGCCTATAATTAATAAATAAGTAAATAATTTTAAGAAAAACTTTATATAACTTTATTATAAATATAGCGGAAGAGTCGAGAATATTAATTCTCCCGTTATTAACAGCTACGCTAATAACGGCGATATTATTAATATAATATTTATAGCCGCCGGAATTAAACGAAGATATATTCTTAAATACTTCTAATTATTTTTAGTAATAAGAGCGCCGATATTTATAATTAGATTAAATATAACTACGACGTCCGTTTTAGAATTATATCGTAATATATTTAGGCGAGGAACGTTATAAAAAACACCCTTTAATATTACTTTAATATATTTATGAAATTTAATTATAAATTTAAGGGTACTAATTTTATAATTAAATCGAAGACTAAATAATTCGAGGAGCCTATAATAATTATTAGTATTAATATCTTTTATATAATACCCGCCTTCGAGTAAGTTTTAATAATTATTATAATTATCTTTATTAATCGGACTACCTCTCGTTATATTATTCTAGTCGAGACGAAGGATTCCCGTATTAACATAATTATTATTAATAATATTAATTTTAATCTTCGTTCTTTAATAAACTAGTAGTAGAAGAATATCAACGAGGGTAATCTATTAAAGTATATTTACTATATCCGCGACGGCGTTTCTAAAAGTTAATTTAATCTATTTTTAAAATACGAGGTTATTAATATAAAGTATTTATTTACGGACTTAGGCTAGAATTATCCTAGTAATAAAATTAAATTCATTAATATCGTTACCGAGAAATATTATTATATTCGCTTCTTCCCTCCTATAGGTCCTATAGTTAATAAAAACGATAATCTTATACCTAGTATAATTATAAATTATAATATTATTTACTCCTTCGAGAATAATATTTATCTCTATTTATATATAGTTATCTAGGGTACTACTTAACCTATTTATTATTATATATTAATAAATAAGATTAATATTCTATTAGATCGATTTTAGGTAATACTTTATTTATATTATTATTAATACTAGCGCGTAATTACTCCCGTATCGCTTTATAAATTTAATTCTTTATAAGAATATTTTAAATTAATAGAAGATAATCCTTATAGTATATTATATTTATTTAATATCTAAGTATAGTAAGGTTTATATTAATATAATTACCGCCGAAAGGGCTACGCTTTAAAAGGAGCGACGAAAATAGGGTAAAGAAGCGTAATCCTATTCTAATAAAATAAAGTTATAAACCGAGTAATTTAAACTCTAGCTATTTAAGCCTAAAAACCAAATAAATTTTAATATATAATATATTTAAATTCCTAAAGTCGTGTAAAAATAATTATTAAATATTATAAATAATAAATATATTTAATAAATATATTTAATAAATATAACTAGATTAATAATATTAATATACGATATTTATATAAATACGCGAGTAAGTACGCGATTAATATTACTATATATTATATCTAATCTATAATTTAAATTATATAAATTAAATAATTAAATAAATCGTTTATAGATTTATATTAACTTAATACGTAATTTACCGGTAAATAATAATAAGATATTTAATAAACCTACTCGGAGCTATAGATAGCGGAATATACGGGTATTATATTTGGAAAAAGTTTATATAGTCTCCCGCTTTACTAATAATTCCTTCTTATAAATAAGAATCGCCGAAATTATATAAACGGATTACTAGCGTTCCGCCGAAGTATAAACTTTAGATTCTATATTAATTCTTAAATATAATAATAAAATCTATATATTTAAAAAAGGATTAATCCGCGAAGAGTTATTAAAACGATATTATAATAATATCTTAACGGCGTACTTTAGTATTAAGAAAATAACGGAGTTATTTATTAGAAAATATTTCTAAAGTACTCTTAAAGCCGATATAGAAGAATATATCGATATATATAATATATACTAGCGGGTTAAGGTATATCGATACCGATTTTATAACGAGATTAATTCTCTATTATATCCTACGGGGTCGTAGAAGGAAATTATAATAAATTTTATTATTAACTTATCTTTAAATAAATAATATAAACGTGTTTATAATACGGTCCTTATAGTTATAAAAAAATATATAAAGATATTACGATATATCTCAACTATTAAAATAATCGACTCTACGGGATTAATAGAGTTAATATTCGAAGAAATTATCTTTAAAGTTCCTAATAAGATTATTTTTAATAAAGATTCTATCTTTATAATTATATTTTAATTAAAGATATATTATTTAATAAAAATTAAAAGCGCTTAAATATTGTATTTTATCTTTAGACGGATAGTTAGATAAAACGTTAGAATTAAACTCTAGAATATTATTTAAAAACTTTCTATTTAAGCGAGTAAAATAACTAGGTAATACTTTTATTTATAATAAAAAAAATATACTATAGTATATAATATACGATAATAAAATAAATACTATTTATAATTATATATAATCATAATCTATCTCTTAAACCGCGTCTCGAGGGCGAGATATATAAAAGAGAAATACCGTCGGTATAGAAAAGAATTAAAAAATTTAATATTTTAAAAGAGTACCTAATAAGAGTTTAAATAATCGCGGTCGAGGTATAGAGATATAATTATAATAAAAGATATAAGCCGAAATTATTTAATATAAATAATCTTATATTATTATTAACTAAAGACTTAATATAGAAATAATTAAATAAAAAGTTTTTATATAAAGTAATTAAATTATTTAAGATTTTAGATATTATCGGAATATAAATATACTACCTAGTATTATTTACTAGTTATTAAATTTATAATATTTTTTATATATTACTTCTAGAGTCGTATTATTAATAATAAAGTAATATTTCGATTCCTAATATATCTCTACCGGAATTAATAAATAATACGAACGAATAAGAAGTAGAAAAGATACTAAAAAAGAAGAAAATAAAGGGCGAGATACTTTATTTTATAAAATAATTAAGATAACCAAAGACCTTTAATCAATAAATTAATATAAATACTTTAAATAACGCGCTAGAATTACGAGAAGTATTCGAAAAGAATATAAAAATAAAAAAGATATAGAAAATAAAGAGTAGGAAAAGGAAGTATTATTAATTACTAACTACTATTAACTACTTTTTATTAATAGATTTCGAGCGAGATATATTTTTACGACTAGCGAGGCGCTCGCGGGTAGATTTATATCTAAAGCGGCCAGTTTTTTTTAATAATAAAACTCGGTTATTTACGAGTATAACTACGACCGGGGAGTCGAGTTAAAAAATTAAAACAAGAAATAGAATTAAAATTAAAATTATTAACTTTATCTTTAACTTCTTTCTTAAAAGTTTTATAAAAAGATATTATTTCTTTAAATATATAGTAATTTATACTCTTTATACCGCCGTATTAAAAACGACCCTTAAAAGGATAGGAGCGAGTAACGGTATTTTTAACTAAAAAAACTTTATATTTAAATATTATAACTCGTTATATATTACTAAAGAGAAGAGTAAGATCGATATTATTAAAATTATTAAAAATAAATATATTAAATTAATCGGTAGTAGGATTAAGGCCGGGAGAAATATCGTATTTAAAAACGTCTCGTATACAACGTATATAAACTTCGTTTTTATCTTTATTATCGGTTTTATTTTCGTCCGTCGATTCGAGTAAATTATTAAACTAATACTATATAATCCTACTTTAAAGTATATTTATATTTTAAATAATAATCCCTCCCTAAAAAGTTATTAATATACGAACTATATCTAAACTATATTAATTTACTAGGGTACGAAAGGTATTATTTATACCCTCGACGTTTATAATAAATCGAGATATTAATTATAATATATCTTTCCTCTTTTTAATATTATTACTTCTAGGTTTAATCTCCCGAAAGAAAACTACGATATCTTTTTTATATTTAACGATATACTCGCGAAGATATTTATTAGGGCCTCGACGTTCTAAATAATTAAAAAGAAAATTTATAAAAGTATAAAATTTAGAAAGAATCTAGATACGTTAATATAATTTAGTTTTAAAATATAAACGATATATAGAATTATATAAGTATTTATTCTTTATATAATAAATATACTTTATATATAGTACTCTATTATATAGGACGTAACTATCTAGGTCTATCCGCTTAAAATAGCGGAGGTATAAAAATACGAATAAAAGCGGGGTAGGAGTAAAGTAAGTAGTTATTTTATAAAAAGTAAAAGTCGGGGATATATTAAATATCTAAATATTATTATTAATATCGTATACCGTAGAGATTAAATTAATAAATTTAATATTAAAGTAATCTAGCTATATATATATTATTAATAAAATAAAATTTAAAACTAATAATTTAAAAATGAAATAAATATCACGATAATATTAATTCTTTTAAAATATAAATAAATATTTTATTTAAAAATAGAATAAGTTATTTATTTATTTTAATAATTATAAAATTAAAGAAAGAATTTAAAAGAAGAAAAAAAAGATTTATTTAAATTATAATATATTAGCTCTAGTTTTATTTACGGAATATATATATAATATTTATAACCTTAAAGAAAGAGATTAGAGATACGGCCGAGATTATTATAAATTAGTAAAAGTCTAAATATAGTATAACTATCGATAATAATATATAGGAGTTTATATATATAGAAGATAATAGGATATTATAGAAGAAGAAAAGTTAGAAAATCGGCGAAGGCTTTATACCTACGCTAAGACCGCTACCCGTATATATTTATTTTTATAACTAGAGTTCTTCCTAAATAATAGAGTAGAATAATTTATTCTACCGCCGATATCGTTAAAGCCCTACTAGTAGTAAAGGTTTATACTTTTCGATAATAATTATAATATTCTTTCTCTTATTTTTCCCTTTAGGTTTTAAGATTTTTATCGAATACCTAATATAATCTACGACTATATAACTACGCTAGTACGCGAGGTATACGCGATATATTATTAATTTTAAAATATGATTTATTTCCCTCTCTTTTTCTTATTAAATTGAGAGGTTTTTTATTAATATATTATTATTATAAAAATAAGAGATTAATAAAATTAGATAGGAGGCGTAGATATTACGCGTATACTCTATTTAATTTAGACTCTCCTATATTATATTCTTTTATAAAAAATATAAAAGCGTTAAATTAATACCTACTAGTTTCGAGGGCGAAACCTCTAGAAGGGGAGGTAATTATTATATTATATTAAAACTAGCTTTATAGTAGTTATTAAATATAATATATAAATCCTAGAAAGAGAGTATACGGCGTAGTTACGCTATTTATATTATAGTATAATATTATAGTTTCCGGTACTCCGGAGCTCTCTTTAGAAATAAGAGGCTCGGAATCCTCGCTCTAACTCTTTAGAGATTAATTCTATTATCTAAATATAGAGATTATTCTCCTACTAAGACTTTATATTTACTTTTATATTATTATAAATACCCTAGGTACTATGACAATAATATAGATCTAAATATTAAAATTAATAAATCTAGTTAAGTTATTAAATATATAATTTATTAAAGTAATAGAATATATATACCGGAATAATAAAAAATAAAAGAACTACTACCTTCTTTTTAGGCTAGATAATATTAAAAATTATAAAATTATAAAAAAGATTTATATAAAAGAAATAATAATAGGTTTTATCTTATTCTAGATACTCGGTATATTTATTCTATTCGAAATAAAGATCTTTTAATACGAGGGATACCTCGTAGATATTATAGAATTTAAAAAAGTAGTATAATTAATCTTTATCGAGTTTAGAATTAATAATTAGCGATGATTTTAAATTTTATAGGGTTTTATAATAATTTATTTAAATTATTTACTCGTATTAAATTATAAAGACGTAAAGAAAGTTAAAAAGAAAAAAAAATATAACCTATATTTTACGGAGGGAGTAACGAAGGATCTTTAATTATTTAATATATATTATTTATCCGGGAACCCCTAGGGGATCTAATATATATATATTAGTTTTAATATATCTAAAAGATTTATACCGAGTTACGACTTAATTTTTTTTTTCTCTTTATAAATCTACTATCCTACTAGCTAGGTCTAATAAATATATAAATAAAATAAAAGAATAAAACTTTTAAATAGATATTATAATGAATTTATAATTAATTTAAATTAAAAATCTTTATCGGGAAATTAAATAAATTAGATTACGATTTTTTAATAAAGTTAAAATAGGCTCTTTATTTTAACGAAGATTATAACTTTTTAAAAATATTTTATTTTATATCTTTAACCTCGCTTCCTAATTAGGTTAATAAAATTATAATAAAAAGAATTCCCGCGGTAAAAAAGAAGGGTAATAAATTTAGGATAAAAAAATAAATACTTTAATAAAAAGTAGGATAAGGTAGGATTATAATAAATAGGATATATACCGAGAATAATAAGACTATAAAGACGATTATTAAGATTCGGAAAATTAATAATATAATACTAGGTTAGAAACCTCGAAAAATCCTAATTAACGGGACTTCGTTTAAATTATTATTAAAAACGATAGTAGATTAAATAAGTATATTTATAAATAATAAATAAATTATACTACTCTTTAAAAAAAATTATTTTTATATAAATAAAACGCGTAAGCGCCTAAAATATTATATAAAAATTTATTTATTAATATTAGTAAAAGATATAAAAGCCTTATTCAAAATATATATAATAATAACGATATTAAAGACGAGTATAACTAATATAAAAAAATTATAACTATTATTATTCGAATATTTTAGGTACGACGTATATTAAAATTCATTTTTTTCGGGGAGCCGCTAGTTAAGTTTAAATTTAATTATTTTTTCGATTACTTTTTAAATTACCCGTAACGATATTAATTATTACTAGATCGTTATTTTAAAGAGATAAATTAAAAACTTTAATAAATTTATTATAATACTATACTCGCCTTTAAGAATTATAAAAAGAATATTATATTAAAGATTATAATATATTTATAACTCGCGGTTATATATCGTATTAGAATTTTATTATTATTCTTTAAATTAGTTTTTTATAAAGTTCTAAAGACTTTAAACTAACGGGTAATAAATTAAAAAATAATAATTAATTTAAATTAAAGAAAGGGAAGTTTTATAAATTAAAATAAAAGAATTTATTCTTCGAAAAGAGTATTAATTAAATCGCTAGAGTAAATAATTATTTTAAAATATAAATACTAGATATTTTTAGAAATAAAATATAAAGAGTCGATATAAAAATAATTATTATAATTATATTCTTTATCTCGGCTTTTATTATTTACTAGGTGAATATTCCTAATAGAATTTTATATTATAATATAAACCTTATCTTATACTAGGAATATTATATTTATAATTATATAGATAATTAAATTTAATATAAAAGAAATCTATTATTCTAATTTACGAATATGTATTTAAATTAAAATAAATTAAAATTATTAACCTTTTTTAAGAGGGTAAAGATAATATAAAAAAAACGTTTTTAAATAAAGTACCTTAATTTTTAATAAAATCTACTATATTTTTAAATATAGGGCAGATATTTACGGCCTCGAAATATATCGTTATCTTTAACTCCGAGTAATTAATAAGTATTAAGAACTAAGTAATATACCCTATTAATCGAATCGATTAAAATCGCGCGATATATATTATTAAATTTATAAATATAATTTCTAATATAGATATAATGATTTATAATAAATAAAGGGCTCGATAACGGATATATTAAATAATAGAAAACTTTATAAAGGAGTCGGAGAGCTATAAACTCCGCGAAACTTTAAAGGAGTATATTTATAATAACGAAAATATATAGGATAAAGATAATAAATTATAGAAAAATAAATAATTTATTATTATAAAGGCGTAATAAGAAGATAACGATATTTATAAAAAAGTATATTAAGAGGGTAAATTAACGATATTAATAATTAAAAAAGATTTAATAATATAAAGAAAATAGAATAATTGTAAATTTTATAAATCTAGAAAGATCTAGATATATTAAAATAATCTAATAATTCTATATTTAATAGTTACGGTCTTATTATTAATTCGGCGATATTAAAGATTAATATTTATATTCTCGAGCTACTTAAGGTACTCTTTATAAAGAATTTTATAATTAAATTTACTTTTTTTAATTATTAGGATTTATACGGAAAGATATTTCTTCTTTTTAATATTTAATTATCAAAGTTTTAAGGTATCTATATCCTAAAAATAAATAAAAATCGTCGAGCGCCTATAATTAATAAATAAAGGGATAATTTTAGGAAAAACTTTATATAACTTTATTATAAATATAGTAAAAGAGTCGAGAATATTAACCCTCCTATTATTAACGACTACGCTAATAACGGTAAAATTATTAATATAATATTTATAATTATCGGAAACTAAACGAAGATATATTTTTAAATACTTTTAATTATTCTTAATAATAAGAGCGCCGATATTTATAATTAAATTAAACGTAACTACGATATTTATTTCGGAGTTATATCGTAATATATCTAGACGAGTAATATTATAAAAAATACTCTTTAATATTACTTTAATATATTTATAAAATTTAATTATAAACTCGGGGGTATTATTTTTATAATTAAATCGAAAATTAAATATTTCGAGGAGCCTATAATAATTATCGATATTAATATCTTTTATATAATACCTAGTTTAGAGTAAACTTTAATAATTATTATAATTATCTTTATCGATCGGATTACCTCTCGTTATTTTATTATAATCGAGACGATTAATTTTTATATTAAAATAATTACTTTTAATAATATTAACTTTATATTTCGTTCTTTAATAAACTAGTAATAGAAGAATATTAACGGGGGTAATTTATTAAAGTATATTTATTACTTTTATAATAATATTTCTAAAGATTAATTTAGTTTACTTTTAAAATATAAAGTTATTAATATAAAGTATTTATTTATAGATTTAGACTAGAATTATCCTAGTAATAAAATAAAATTTATTATTATAGTTATTAAGAAGTATTATTATAGTTATTAAGAAATATTATTATAGTTATTAAAAAGTATTATTATATTCGTTTTTTCTCTCTTATAAATTTTATAGTTAATAAAAATAATAATCCTCTATTTAATATAATTATTAATTATAATATTATTTACCCCTTTAAGAATAATATTTACCTCTATTTATAGATAATTATTTAAAATACTACTCGACCTATTTCATATTATATATTAATAAATAAGGTTAATATTCTACTAAATCGATTTTAAGTAATATTTTATTTATATTATTATTAATACTAGCGCGTAATTACTCTTATATTACTTTATAAATTTAATTATTTATAAGAATATTTTAAGTTAATAAAAGATAGTCCCTATAGTATATTATATTTATTTAGTATTTAAGTATAATAAAGTTTATATCGATATAACTACTACCGAGAGAGTTATATTTTAAGAAAAACGACGGAGATAGAGTAAAAAGACGTAATCCTATTCTAATAAAATAAATTTATAAATTAAATAGTCTAAACTCTAGTTATTCGAGCCTAAAGATCAAATAAGTTTTAATATATAATATATCTAAATTTATAAAGTCGTACAAGAATATTTATTAAATATTATAAATAATAAATACATTTAATAAATATAGTAGATTAATAATATTAATATACGATATTTATATAAATACGCGAGTAGATACGCGACTAATATTATTATATATTATATCTAATTTATAATTTAAATTATATAAATTATATAATTAAATAAATCGTTTACGGGTTTAAATTAACTTAATACGTAATTTACTAGTAAATAATAATAAGATATTTAATAAACCTACTCGGAGTTATAAATAACGGAATATATAAATATTATATTTAAAAAAAACTTATATAGTCCCTCGAATTATATCTAGGCTAGATATAATTAAAACGGAGTAAATAATAAAAAGAATAAAAGAAATATTATAATATATTAAATAAAACGTAGAATAGATTCACCGAATAATAACGAATTAAATTTATAAATATTATATTAATATTAAGTTTCGAGAAGGGGAAATACTTTTTTAATTTATTAAAAATATTATTATATCTAGGTTATATAAAAAACTAGACGATAAATAAATAAAATATTTTAAGATACTTTTTAAAATTAGAATATTATATTATTTAAAACTCCTAATAATTATAAGAAAATATAATATCTTTTACGCCGATCGGTTAAATAAAGTTAGAAATAACTCTTTATTAAAATAAACAAATTTTATATTTAATTTAATAATAACCCCCGACGGCGACGAATAAATAGCTAATAATATACTAGATTCTAAGAAAATACGCGATAGATTAGAATACCGAGTTAAATAAAGGGGCCTTAACTAGGATTTTATATAATATAATATTAATAATAACGGGTTTAAAGTTATATCGGTAACTTGGGAAACCCCGATTTTTGCGTATTTTATACCGAAATTATATAAAATACTAGAAATACGTATCTACTTATATCGAGTATTCTAAATATATTATATAACTAAAATATAGTTATATAGTTAATTTTAGTATATTTAGTACCTAAAATATACTTATATAACTAATTCTAGTATAATTAATACTTAACGGGTAAATAATAATAAATAGATAATTCTTAATATTATTTTATAGTACTTTAAATATACTATTTATACTTTAAATAATAATAGTATTATTATTATAATTATTACCGCCAGCGCCTTTAATATCGTTATCGTATTTAGATCTTTATATATATATTAATTAATTAATATATATTTTATTTTATCTACTCGTTATATTATAGGGGAGTTATAAATATCCTAAAATTTATTTATTAAGAAACCGTTACTATTTATTCTCGTAAATTAATTTATACCTAGATCTGGCCTAGATCTAGCCTAGATATAAATTAAATCTAGGTTAAATCTAGGCCGTTATTATCTTTAGTTATAAGAATAATCTATTATATATATAATTTATCTTCTATTTATCGTCCGAGTTATTAACCTAGGTAGTTTATATTAAAATAATATACCTCTCCTTCCTCGTAGTCTCGAGTACTATATTTTATATACGCGTATCGTCTATTATATAATCTTAACCCCGTTTTTTCTATTATATTATTTTCTCTTCCTTTTTCTTAAGCTTTAATCTTTTTCGGAAGCCTTCGTATATAATAGAGAATTTAAATATATATAATATAGGCTCGGTAGGATCTTTATTAATATTAAAATAATTGATTTATTCGTTAAGCTTAATATCTTTAAATTTTTACGCGATAAAGACCGGTAGTTACTATTTAATATATAGTATTAATATATATATATAATAAGTATAGTATTATAATACTATATTATTTCGCGATTTATAAGGCTTTTTACGCTTTATATATTACTACCCTAGTCTTCTACCGATCTATTAAACGAAGTTACTTAAATATCCGCCTAGATAGTTATATTAATATTCGAGGAATAATAATAAATTATAAAAGACTCTACCTTCTTTTATACCTCGTTAAATATTATTTAATAAATTAGAGTTTTATTAATACCTCGTTCGCTAGTTTAACTTTATTAAAATAAAATAAATATTTATCTTTATAAAGATAGATAACTCGTTTTTCCGAGATCTACTAGTATTTCTTTCTTTTATATTATCTTTTTTTATAATATTTATCTCGTCCTCCTATATATTATATTATCGAGGAGCCGGCGAATTTATAATAATCTTATTAATAATTAAGAGATAGTTAAATATAGTACGGAAATTTTTATAACCGACTAAATTATCGATTCTATCTTTTTATTTATAGACGAAATCGTTTATATTATCTACCGGTATCTCTTTTCTTTTTATTTCTTAGTTAATCCTACCCGATAAAGTCTCTACTATTATACTTTATCGTATAAATATCTATTCCTCCTACGTCTCCTTTATTTAAATCTATAACTTTATATTATTTCTTATTAATATTAAGAGATATAAAGAAAAAGGTCGAGTTTAATTTACTTTTAATATATTCGCCTTCGAATTTAATTTATATTTACTTCACTATTTTATATTCTTTAATAGTATAGTAAATTATAATATAGATTATAATTATTATAGTTCCCGTTAAAGACCTAAATATATATTTAATATTATTACGAGTTCCTAGTTAACCTAGGTCCGATTAAAAGAATAATAAAGTTATAACTTTTACTACTAGATTTCTAAAGAAATAGTAAAGTAGTTTAGATTTATCGATAATTAGTATTAAATCCTAATAAGGAAATATTAAGATTTATATTATTATTATAATTATATATTTATCTTTTATTCTTTATTTTAGTAGTAATTATCTCTTTAATACTTCGTCCTACTATAAAAAAAGTATAGTATACTACTATAATTTATCGAACCCTTATTATTATTAGGGCGCGGTAATTACCGATATAATCGAGTAATTAATTTCGATTAATATATCTTTAGTTTAAACGCGGTAGATTAATACCTTTCGGGCCTCCGTTAGATTTAAAGTTTTCTTTACTACCCTATCCTTTAGCCCGAGGGTTTTATTATATTTATTAATAATATTCCGTTAAAGTTTCTAGATTAAAGCGTTAACTTCGTTTTTTTAATTAGAGTCTATTTATAGATTATATCTTAAGTCTTTATATTTTATAACGAGGGTTATTAATATTATTTATTTTATATACTAGAGAACGGCCTTATAGTTTTAAATATATAATATCGATTTAATATATTATAGTGTGGCCTTATTAACCTAGCCTAGTTTAATTTATCTTAGATTTAATTTAAGTTTAAATTAGTTTCCCTATTTTTATCCTAATATAGCCGGGATAGGAAATAAATAAATACTCTATATATTAATTTTTATTTAGATAGTAACTAGCCCTACCCTAGTTTTCGTCCTTTATCTTTTATCTTAGTTTACTCTTATATTATAACTAGGCTATGATTTAATAAACCTAGCCGTTAGTTTAATAAATATCCCGATATTAATCCCGTTTCTTAATATTATAAAAGACTAATTATTTAGTTAGTATTTTTTAATATTAGGATAATTATTATAAAGAATCAACCCCTTAACTCCGAAGACCGCGTATAATAGTTCCTCGCCGAAATTTAGAATAACCCTACTAGCTTCTTAAATACCTTCGACTATTTATATATTTAGGTCGAGAGTAATTCTTTATTCGATATTTTATTTTTATTTATATCTCTTCTTTCTTTTACGCTAGATACGTAATCCCTAGTTTATATTATCGTTTAAGTAATGACTTAGGCCGTATTTATTATAATTTAAATTATACCTTAACCCCCGCCTTAAATATTCGATAAGAATATCTTTAATAATATTATTATTATAGGCCTACGCTCGTCTTCTCTTTTAAATACTTAATAATTTACCCCCTCTTAATCTCGAACGCCTCCTAGATCCGAAAAGCTCCTAGATATCTCGAAATATAAAGAGGACTAAAATAAATTGGATATTTAAAAATAAATATTAATATAATGGATATATATTAATTATAACCGTTACCCTACCGATAGTGATAAGATCGTTTATATAAAGTTTAAATTAATTATCGGTAAAAAGGCCTTTAATTTAATAAACCGTTATTAAAAAAAGAGTCTTTATACTTTAACTAGCTTTACCGATTAACGAAAGAAGTTACGGGAGATATATAGTAACCCGTTTAAATAAAAGAATACTCGGAATTATATTTAGGAACTTAAATAAGGCTTTATACTTTTTAATAAATACTTTAACCTCGTTATTTAAAAGAAGGAACGTTCTCGAATAAAGAATAAATTTTTAATTAATATTATAAAATATAATATTAATTATACTACTTAATAGGCCTTTATCTCTTAGAGGAAAATTAATAACTAACGGTTATATACCTTCGATAAATACGTCTATATATACTCCGAAATCAACTAAGAACTTTAGTAGATTAAATACCGTTTATCTCGCTAAAGTACCACTCTTATTAGATTAAGATAAACTTTAAAGAGATTTATTATATCTTTACTAATTTCTACCCCTATAGCCCGTTTTATTATAATGAGTACTTTTATCCCCGTTACCGTAGCTTTAATTCTTTTATTTAGGGAGTTAATAGACCTCGATTCTACCCAAGTTATTATTAAAGGTAAATTAACGAGAACCCCGGTTATTAAAATTATTTATAAGAAGTAGAGGCTTTACTTTTATTATAAGTTATTTAGATATAATATAAGAGCTTATTTAATTAAACTAGTTAATCTCCGATTTAATATTATAATTATCGTCGACGACGACGAGAGCGTTATAGGAGGAGTTACTTTAGACGTGGGAAAAGAATAGTCCTAATATAAAGTCGCGTATTAGGACTATAGGTATTTAAAACCCTATATATACTTTTTTATTTATCGGTTATATTATTTAATTTATTTTCGTTATTAATTAAACTTTCGTCTAAATTTATTATATAACTTTTTGAGACCGACCCTATTTTTCGTAATAAATATATAGTTATTTCTTATTAGCTACGGAATAATTAGTCCCGAATTCAAATTAAAACCTTGATTAATACTAGTATATCCGGTTACTTTTTTATCGATTATGATTTTATATATACCTAGTATCTACCCTTTCGTCTTTTTTATTATCCTCGTATTATCCGACCCTTTAATAGTGTATTTACCGTTATAGGACGTATTATTTATATCGTAGAAATAATTTTAAATATTTATAGTTATTAGGAACGAATAATTTTTTTTATTACTAAATTTAGTTAATACCCCGTCGTGATCGGCCTATTATACCTCTACTATTATAAAGTTATTACCGATTTCTTAGATAATTCCTTAATTTTCGTTTTATATTTTTATTTAAGAAATTATACTCTAAGTCCCGTAAAAGTCTTCGCGGAAAATAAACTCTTTTTTATACCCTAAAAAAGTTTCTAAACCTAAGAATTTTAATCTCTAATTTTATTTAATACCCGCGTAGGGTAAACCCCGATTTAAAAGAAATCGCTAGTATATAAAGAGCCGTTATTATTTATAAACGATAACGTTATTATTAAATAATTAATTCCGATTTAAGAGAAGTTACTTTAGTTTTAGATTTATTAATAATATACCTAGTCCTAGGTTTATAAAAAGTAAATCTCGATTTAAGAAGAGTTAATTTAGTCCTAGGTTTATTAATAGTATACTTAATCTTAAGTTTATAAAAAATAAACCTCGATTTAAGAAGAGTTAACCTAGTTCTAGGTTTATTAATAGTAAATCTAGACTTAAAAAGAGTCTTCTTTATTTTAGTCTTAATTATTTATTCCTATAAAAACTAATTATAATAACGAGTATAATCGTATCGTTATTATCGTTAAATAAGGAAAGACGCTTAAGATTAAATATCGTAACCTAACCTCGCTTCGTTTTAAGTTTTAATATTAAGAATAACGAACCTAGTACTTAACTACTCTTAATATATATAAGATAAAATCTCGATTATTTACCCGGCTCGTTAGGCCTAACGAGTAAACTATATTTAATCTATTATTTATAAAAATCGATCGATTTTTAAATATTTTAGAAGAAATCTCGATTTTAAATATTTAGTTTCGTTAAGAATCTAAATATTATGAACTTAAACCCCGTCTTAATTAAAATCTTAAACTAAGTATTTACGATTAAGTTTAGAACCGAGTTATATTTAAAATAAATAAAGAGTTTTACCTCGTCTCCGCCGTTATTTAAAAAGAGCTTTAAGTCTACCGAGATAATAAAAATATTAACCTAGCTACGATCCTATTTACGCGGTATTATGAATTTTTAGACGTTTTTTTAAGAAAAGACGTTAATACCCTACCCCCGTATCGGTTATATAATTATATTATTAAGTTTAAAGAAGGGCTATAACCTCCGTTATTTAGTTTATATAATATAAATTATAAGGAGATCCTAAAGCTCCGCCGTTACCTAAATAAAAACTTTAATAAAGATTTTATTCGAGTTAATCGGTTTTATACCGTATTTTTTATTTTATTCGTAAAGAAACCTAGCGGAGGCCTATATTTCTATATTAATTACCGAGGGCTGAATATTATTATCGTAAAGAATAAATACTCTTTACTCTTAATATTAAAAACTTTAAATCGATTAAATCGTATTAAGGTATTTTTTAAATTAGATATTATATCTATTTTTAATCGCCTTCGCGTTAGGGAGGGCGACGAAGAATTTATTATATTCTATACCCGATTCAGCTTATTCGAATACTTTATTATATTATTTAGATTATATAATGGCCCTGCCTCGTTCTAGTACTATATTAACGATACTCTTCATAAATTTCTCGATAAGATTTATATTATATATCTCGATAATATTCTAATCTATAGCGATATCGAGGAAGAGTACGAAATCTATATTAAATATATTCTTTAGAAACTCCGTGAGGCGGGGCTCTAAATAGATATTATTAAATACAATTTCTACGTTAAAGAAGTTATATATCTAGGATTAATTATTACTACCTAAAAAATTAAAATAAATCTAAAGAAAATTAATACGATCTTAAATTAATTATAGCTAGTTAATATTAAGGATATTTAAAGTTTCCTAGGGTTCGTTAACTTTTATCGGCGTTTTATTTATAAGTTTAGTAAACTCGTTATACTATTTATAATTTTAATAAAAAAAAATACTATCTTCGAGTAGAGTACTCGATATTAAGTAGTTTTTAATACCTTAAAAAAGACTTTTATTTTTAATATTATTTTAATTTATTTCGACCCCGACCGTAAAATTATAGTAGAAATAGATATATCTAATTATATATCTAGGGGGGTCCTGTCCTAGTACGACGATTAAAACGTTCTTCGTTTTATTATTTATTTTTTAAAGAAGTATAATCTTACCGAGTATAATTATAAGATTTATAATAAAGAGTTTATAATAATCGTCCGTATATTCGAGGAATAGCGTTTTAAACTAAAGGGATCTACTCTCTTTATCGAGGTAATATTTAATTATAAGGCTTTTAAATATTTTATCTTATCTAAAATATTATTTTATTATTAAACGAGGTAAAGTAAGTTTTTATCCCGTTTTAATTATAAGATTATTTACTGGCCCGGTAAAGAAGGTAGTAAATCTAATATATTAATATATTAATTAGGAGACCTCCTTAAAAAGGGGGATAAATTAGACCCTAGATATTAATATTAATACTAGATTATATTAAAAAGAAAAAACCTAGCCCTAGAAGTCCTTAAGAATTATATTTATAATATATTATTAAATATAACGACCCTAGCCTTAGTCCTAGTTACCCTAGTTATATTAATAGTAGATTTAGAGATTCTCGTTTAACTTTTTTAGTTATACCTCGTATTAATCTATACGACCCCGATAAACCTCGATACGGATATCGATTTAGAACTTTAAACCCTACCTACGTCCTACGAGCCTAAATTAGATAAAGATTAATTAATTAATTTAAATAAAGACTTATACGATACCCCGATTTATTAATTATAGGATATAATTAATTAAGCCGATTAATTCGCCTTTAAAGTCTTAGAAATATTATATTTTAAAACGCGTTATTATAGCGGAATTCCCCTCGCTAAATACGAAGATAAAGATAAAGTTCTCTACTTCCGAGGAAAGAGATATATTCCGAATTTTAATAAATTACGCCTTCGTCTAATCTAACTAACTTACGATAGTATTACGGGTAATTACCTAGGTCGTATTAAATATTACGAATTAATTAATCGGGCCTATTAATAGCTTAACGTCTATATTACTATCTAGTAATTCGTTAGGAATTATTATATATACCGAAGAATTAAACCTTCCCGTTAATATATTTAAGAATAACTACGTTTATTACCGCCCCCGTAACGATATTAAAAAGACGTCTCGATAAACTATATAAGTCCCCTACCGCTTTATACTTTTATAGGAATTACTTATTAATATATCCTAGTTTTCGTAGACCGCTTAACTAAGATACGGTACCTAGTATTAATTATATCGATAAAAGTAGACGAAGCCTGCGACGCTTTTTATTAGAATATATAAAAACTTTATAAACTACTAGATATCTTTATTTCGGATCGAGGATTTTAGTTTATATCGGAGTTTTAGGAGGCTTTATATAAGCGCCTTAAGATCGATTAATATATATCTACCGGGTACTATTCTTAGACGGATAATTAAACCGAGTAGTTTAATACTATAATAGAATACTACCTCCGTATATATATTAATTATATATAGGATAATTAGGTGAAATGGCTCTTTAGAGCGGAGTTTTTTAATAATAATATTAATTCTTTTAATACTCTAGCCTCGCCTTTCTTAACTAATTATAATTAATATTTATATATCGGTTTCGAGCCTACCGAATCTTTACTTTAAGATTTTATTATTTAAGTCTATATTTATTTAATCGCTACCGATGAATTTATAACGTAAATAGAAGTCTTAAACGATTACCTCCGCGATAAGATATATATTATTTAAACTATCTTTAAATTCTTAGCCAATTAACGAAGGCGCCTATATCCGATATATTTAATAAACGACCAAATATAGCTAAATATTAAGAATTTAAATATTATACGTCTTTTAGTTAAGTTTAACGATTATAATATCGGCCTCTTCCGAGTCTTTAAGGTTTTTGATAATCCTCTTATAATTTAATTAGATTTTCCGTATTCTATAAAAGTTTACACCGTCTTTTACGCTAGTTTATTATAATTAATAATTAATAACTCTTTACCTAGATAAGTCTAGTTTATCCGAGAATTTATAACTACCGAAGATAACTAACGTAAATAGTATATTAACGGTATTTTAAATTCTAAATACGATCGCCGTTATAGTCTACCTTTATTAAAGTACTACGTCGATTAAGAAGATTATATCGTTATATAGGAACCCTTCCAGTACCTTATTTATTATTAATAATTTATTAATAAATATTATATCTCGAATCCTAGCGCCGCTGGCCCCTATAAACTACCGTATACCGTTTAGAGATACTAGTATAAGGAACCTCTATTATCTTCGTTTTAATCCGATTTTTAAGAAGTTAACCCCGGCCTATATTTTAGTTTATTCTTTATCCGTTATTATTCCCTCGGTTATCGTTCCGTATCGGCTTCGACCGATATTTTATATTATTATATAAATAAATAGTACCTTATAGTCTAGCCCCGTTGTTATCGTTTATAGATAATAACGCTAACGCCTAGTTTTATTCGTATACCGCCGTTTATTCTTTATTCTATCCCTTATCTATTATTATCGATTATTTATCTCGTAGGAGCTCGATCTTAAAGAGGGGGTTATTATTATAATATAATTTTATTAACCTAACCTAGCCTAACCTACTTTAAATTTAATTTAAATTTAAACTAATTTTCTTATTTCTATCCTAATATAACCGGGATAGGAAATAAGTAAATATTTTATATATTAATTTTTATTTTAATAGTAGCTAGCCCTACCCTAGTTTTCGTCCTTTATTTTTTATTTTGGCCTACTCCTATATTATAACTAAGTCATAGTTTAATAAACTTAGTCGTTAGTTTAATAAATATCCCGATACTAATCCCGTTCCTTAATATAATACGACGTCCTACGCCCGCCTATAGTAGTAACGACTCGTTTTTTAACTATAACGTCTTATAATTACGGTAGCGTTTTATTAAAGATTTATATAACGCGTTACTAAAAGATTTTATATCTCTTAATCTATATATATAAGAGTTAGGGTAGGACGAGGACGAGGATATATAACGGCCGATAAACGATAAAGATTATAGAAAGATTAATTATATTACTAACTCTTATATAAAATATATATATATATATATAACGTAGCCCTACCTAATTCGTTTAATTAAGATATATCGTCCGTTTTCCGTCGCTTCGGGGTAGGAAGCTTAATATTATTATTATCGGCCTCGGTATCGATTTCTTTACCTCCGTATATACTTTCTTCGTCCTTATCGATATTTAATATTAATTAATATATATTAAAAGGACTTATAATTAACGTATTCTTAATATATACTATTATTTATATATCGGAATAAGTAAATTAATTATAGCCGAGATTTATTTTAAGAGTATTAATATAGTTTATTATTAAAATTAACCTTTAGCCTTATTAAAGGAGTTATTATTATAAATTCTTTAATTAATTAAAGCCGTATTACGATACGTAGGAGATATAGTTTAATTTAACTTTACTATTTAATATATTATTAGGTCGTATATATATAGATTTAGATATTATTCGGTAATATAGAGTATATTAACTAGTCGAGATATAGAATAGGTTTATTCTAATATATAGAGAAGAGGGTAGAACTATATACGCGATAATAATAAGTAAATATACGTCGGATTAGTCTTAACCTAGATTTAGGTTAAATTTAGACTAGATTTAATTTAAATTTAAATTAAAGTTAATCCGAATATCGAATTCGGGTTATATAATACTATAAATTATAAGAGTATAAAAGTATTATAAATACGATTAAAAGTAGTAATCGTTTATTAAAATAAATTGAATAAAGGGTAGATCGAGATAAATTTTATAAAAGATAGATTATAATATCTTTATTTATAAACTAAATACTTTTATTTCTATTAACGAAATATATACCGAAGGAGCGCTAGATAATAAAAATTAATTTAAGAGTTTACTCCTTTTCTTATTTAATTTTATAAAAGTAGTATTTTAAGAACTTTTATTTAATAAATCTCTTATTTAATTTAAAACCTCTAATTCTCTTCCTATTAATTACTATCGATAAAGTTTATACCCTAATTATAATCTATCTTTATATTATACTCGTTACTCTCGTTATTATTATTAGCCGCTATATAGTTATAGTACTACTATTAAGTAAAAGCCCGAGGTATACGTATTATTAAGCGGTATAATAAATATATTATCGCGGACGGTGATTTTTTATAGATATATAGTTATTATATTTACTTTATAAATTAATCTACTACCTTAATATCTTTCGTTATAAAGTTAAAATTATAAATAGTATTATATTAATCCTAGTCGATAAAATTATTTATATAATAATATCCTTCCCGTTTAATAAGTACTATATACGTACTCTAGATAATATTATATATTTCGAAAAAGCGATAATTATATAGTTCTTAAAGTCTTTTCGTTTTATTAGTTAAAATATACTCTACTTCGAATATCCTATACATATCGTCGACTCTCTTATTATTCTTTAGTCGATATAGAGTAATTAATATATTAATATATACCCTATATTTACCCTTATCGTTTAATCGTTTATAGTTATAAATATTAATAATTAACTCGAGCTGGCCGATTATTATATAAAGGGCCTCCTACTTAATCTCGTTTTAACTTTATAAACGAGTCGCTTCGTTATTAATCTAGATATAATTATTATAAGGTTTACTAGTAAAACGAAAATTAGGGATATAATAAACTAATCTCTTTATAAACCGCTTTAAGTTCCGGCTCTCCTTATTATTATAAACCTAATATATTAATAATCGATATATAGAAATATATATATCTCCCGCTTAATTAGGATCCGTTTTTTATCTCTATTAATCTTTAATAAAGCCCGGATTTTTATTTTATTTTTTACGGCTCTCTTATACGAATATTATTATAGTATTAATAAAATCTTTAGTATTAAAGTAAGAAGCCCTCGCTACCGTAGTTATTAAGTAATAATAATTAGTATTTAATATTTATATACCGTAGTATAGCGGCGTGTCTTTATTAGGAATAGGTATATATTTATTTAAATCTAATTTCTCTCGATACGGCCGGGTATTCTACTATTTTATTTTACTATTAGGAATAATAGTAGGTTTAACGGAAAGTATTATTATAACTTCCTATATAACCCTTATATTATAATATATAATATTATACCGTAGTAATTATATCTCGAATTTATTAGTTTTATTTATCCGTGAAAAGAGTTTTTTAAAGAGAAATCTATAAACTACCTCTTTATAATAAATATCGAAGTTTTAAATACTTTTATATCTTCGAATATATTTAACGTAATACGTTATCGCGTATAGTTTTAGTATATTAAAATATTAATTAATAGGGTCTTTTAAATCTAGGTCCGAAATATTATTTAACCGGTATTTATAGAAGACTATCTTTAATTTATAAATATAGTAGAGTATATACTATATATATTATAAAGTATCGCCGTTATAAGACGTATATTAAGTAAATATAATAAAGTTAAATATAGCCCGCGCGTAATATAGGGTAACCGGTACACGCTTAATAAATAAAGAAATAACGACGGTTATTAATTATTATAATATCGCTTTTTATTTATTACTATTTTATTACTTTATTTTATTAAAGTTCTTAAATAATTTTAACTTTACGAAACCTAGTATTTAACGAAAATAGTAATTTAATTTAATTTTTATTATTAATTATTTTAAAGATTTCTTCGGTCTAGCTACCCCTTTTATTATCTATTTAATAATTATAAAAACTATATAATCTTTAATTAGATCCCGAATCTAGTTAATTAATTTTATAATAATTCCTTTTAGAAACTAGTATAATATATCGATAATAAAGATAATATAAATATTAATTAGATAATAACACTAGGCGAAGTTTTTAACGTTATAGATAATTATTAAATCTTTAGCGAGGTCGGGATCTCTCCTTTATATCTTTATCCTTCGATATATATATTCGTAGGTCCGCGGCTCCTACGTTTTAATTAACTCCCCTCGTTTATTAGGCGGGACTAAATATATTAAATACTAACGATTTTATTTTACCCTTATTATTAAAATTTATTTTAAATAGTCGGTTATAAATAATATAATTATTAGATAATATCTTCGGGGTTAATTATCCGCGTATATAATATCGATTTTTTATATTACTAGGTCTTTAATTACTTTAGTTACTTTAATATATTATTTAAATAAATAATAATAATTATATATATACTAGAGTATACGCCCTAGCGCGAGATAATAGATATTTAATTATATATAATTACCGAATTTCTTTCCGTTCTTAATATAAGGGATTAAATCTAGGAGAACTAGACTAAGTCGCTTTTAAATTTTATATATTATATAGTCGAGGTTCCCGATAATTATATATATTAACTAGAGGGAAAGGTCGTTATAATATTAAATTATTATTATCTCGTCGGACGATAATATAAGAGGGATAATAATACCTCTAATAAAAATCTATAATTATATTTCCTATTATTAAATATTAATATATATTTTATTAACTACCCTATTATTATTATTGTTCGTAATCTTTATAGGTATATATACTAGATTATTTTTAAATAGTTTATAACCGAGGAAAAAATAGAGAACCTTAATAATATTACAGTAATATAATTTAAAATATAAATTATTAAAATAACTAATCTCGCTAGGTATACGGAGATTATCGATTATTTAATTATTATTATATATACCCTACTAAATATTATATTCTACTAGTTATTAATATTATTCTATATTACGGAAAATTACCTCCTTTTTTTAATTTACCTTAATTTCTATAAATTTAAGATATACGTTAATACTCGTTTTAGTTATATAATATTCGGAAAATAAATAAATAATAATCTAATTAACTTTATTACCGAACGGGTAGTATATATCTTTTACTACTATTAACTATAAAGTATTTCGTCGACGTTTTTAGTATTACGCGCGATCTAGTTTTATATATATTATTATAATAACGCCGGCGTCTCGCTCTATAAAGTCGGTAAAAGATTTTATATAAAGGAAATTAGATATAAATAAAAGACTTCTAAAGGAGATAAATAGTATAATCGCGGAGGAAGGTATTATAGCCGGTTTTAATATATTTATCGAAATAAACGAGGGCCTAGATAAATTATTAATATATTTATATAAACTCTTAAATAATAATATCTCTATTATTATCTTTATTAGTCTCTAGATATTTAAGAGGCGGTTTATTTATATTATAATAAATAGTATAGAATTCTACTAGTTAATCCGTATCTAATTTACTACCGTTAGGCGCGGGTAATTCTTAAAGTTAAAAAATTTCGTATTAAACGAATATAAAGCCCGTTTAATCTTTAGTAAAGTTAAAGATATTTATTAATTTCCTACGTTTAGATTAAGGCCTTTTATATATATTTAAATATCGTAATAAACCCGAGTAATTCTTCGTTTAGAAGAAACTATATTAGTTATACTATAATCGTTTTATTACGTACTTCGCGTTATTTTATATTAGAAATAAAAAGTTTAAGAAAAGAATATCTATCCGGAATAGAGTTTTATAAATCTATAAATAAAGTTATTATTTTGAACTCGGACGCGTTTAGGTTAAATTATTAAAGTTTATTTAAATCTAGGTTAAATTTAGGTTAAATCTAAATAAACCTTAACCCTAAACTATTTAAATAGGAAATCAATATTGAAATTTATATTTTATAAATATTAATATTCTTTACCCCGTAGGTCTAATAATATTAATTTTTATTTAATTAAAATAATTATACTAATAATAATATTCGGGTTATAAACTCGATATATATTATAGTAAAATCATTTAACTTGAATAAACGGTACCGAAAGATTTTACTATAATAGATTTATATATAATTTTAATAGTTTTAATATAAATAATATTCGTTCTACGGGTGGAAAGGGCTAGGGAAATATATATAACTAATATTAAAAATAGTAATTAAATAAATTAAGGATTTTAATATAAAATTATAAACGGTATAAAATATTAATATTCGAAATATTTATTTTAAAATGATTTTCACGGAATTTAAATTATTAAAAACGATATTCGTAGATTTAATAATACGAAGGTATATAAATCTCTTAAAACTCGACTAGATTAAAGACCTTATTATATAAGTATTATATTATTTAATATCGATCTCTTTTAATACTCTTTTACTTCTTTTTTATTAAATAATATATAAATATTACTTCTTAAAATAGAGCCTTAAGTATACTAGGTAAATCTCGGATAATTTAATATTCGCGTAGTCTTATACTAGGAGACGAAATCTCGGGAATTATATCTATAAAAACTAACGCCCGAGCTCTTAACTCGTAGGTTTTAACTAGATCTAAACCTATATCGGTAAAGCGGGAGACCGCACGAGAAAGTCGAGGTGTTAAATACGCTTTTTACTACTTTAGGCGGAAAAATAACAAAAAGAGAATATTATTTTAAAAAAAAAAAAAAAAAAATCATTTTAAATAAAAACCCTAAAAATAGTAACTTCGGATTTAAGATTTTAAATCCGTGATTTTCTACTAGCGCCGGGTAGCTCGCTAAGGTTATATAAAGCGCTATAACTACGTTAATTTAATTTAGATTTTAAATTACGTCGATTTACGAAAATTATATACGCGCGAAATACCCCCTAAGTTAGCGCGGTATTATAGACTATATAATTTACTTATTACTATATATATTTAATTATCTACCGCCGGTACTACTTAGACTAACTTATTCTAATTTATTCAAAATTATTTAAAATAAATCGAGGTACTAAATATATATTTAGTAACTCCGGTATTAAATCGATCTCTAGGGCTAGTATATAAACTAAATAGATCTAAACGCCTTTTCCGTCTTTTTTAATAGAATACGGGCTCACTACTTTACCGATATAAATTTAAATATATTTACTATTTAATTTATTATACTTTACTAGAATTAGTTATTATAGTTATTATATATACTATTATACCTTTTTAACTATATAATTATTATTAAATCTATTTATTTATTATTATTATAGTACTATAATAATCTCTTTTATTATTTAATTATAACGGAAAGTTATCTAAAAATAACTAGACTATTATATATATAAAAGGCGTATACTCGCCGATTTATTATTATATTATTATTATTATATTTTAGTAAGCTAAAGAGTTTATAGAGTAATATTACTTTATAAATAATATATTTAAGAATTAACTAAACCCTAAAATCGCGTTTAGAGATAAAAGAGTCCGGTAGAGTTAATATTTAATAATTAAATTTAACGACTAAATCTAAATTTAAGATTATATAAATTTCGGCGAAAAAATATATATCGGTATTATTATTTATTAGGGAAGTTTTAATAAATTATTAAAAATTAAATATATAAATTTAATAACGTACCGGCTCTAGATTTCTAAAGTTAAATAATAGTAATAATTAATTCGAGTAATCTTCGTATTAAATAGGAATCGAGAATTACTTTTAATCCTCTTCTACTTCGTTTATTTAAAGACTTCGAGATCGACTATATATTAAACTAGTATATATTAAAGAAGTTCGTATATAAGACCCGGTTTTTTAAAATCTCCTTATATCCACTACCTAAAGAATTTAGTATAATTTATTTATAATTCTTACTCTTTTAAGATTATCTAGTATCTCGCGACTTAATAATAGACCCGAGTTTTAATTACCTTATTTATTATATTATAGAGGGGTATTATACTAGTATTTTAGAAAATAATAATTTATAGAGTACTATTTAGTATTTCCTAGATAAAGGTATAAACTTGATAAAAATCGAGGTTATAATAAATTAACTTTAATTAACTATATCCCTTATTCTTTAATATTTAATTTAATTTAAAAGATAGATTTATTTTTATTAAAACTTTAAATTTATTCTTTTCCTCCTCCGTTCTAGCCTCTTTTAGGTATTTAATATATTATAAATAAAAACCTATTATCGCGCTAGAGGGAGCCCGAAATAGACGAGCTACTACCGAAATTAATACCGAAAGTATATTTATATTTATTTATTATTTCCCGTTTTCTTTATTTCGAGACTAACCTCTCTTTTTTATAACTTCGAAATATATTTATTCTCTTAATACCTTTAATAAAGATTTAATTCTTTTATTAATAATAAAAAGATTTAAATACCTAACGAAACTTTTAGACCTTATTAATAATAAAAATTATATATTATTATTACCGCCGAAATAAACTTTAAAGAAATCGTTACCCGAAAAACTTTATGAATTCTTTAAGCCTCTAAAGGAATCCTTTAAATAATTAAATTAAAAGAATAAATTTATAATTAAAGAGTCCTCGGAATTAATTATTAATAATAATAATAATAATAACGCGGCTAGAGAAAAGAAGGTAGAGTTAATTATAATATAACGATTAATTAATATCTTCTTTAGTAGTATTATATTTATTAATTACCTTCCTCCTAGCTTTAAAAAAATTAATAATAACTATTTATATAAATATATTCACGATAATATATAGGATCGCGCTATTATATTCGCGAAAATCGCCTACTTTAATAATTCTCGCGGTAATAATAAAATAGTAATCCCTAGAATATTAAAATTAATTTATTATTAATAGTAGCTCTATATATTTATAATTATACTATTCTATAAAGGGGACTTCGGATAATTTAATATTATTATCGAAGACGAAATAAGTTTAGGTAAAGTAAAACCTCTTAATATATCTTCTAAATTTCGCGATTAACTTTATTTATTTATAAATCTTTAAAGTTATAGGTTCCGCGGTATTTTATTTTTAATTATATTAAAAATAAGTAGAGATTTAATAAAAGTAGAAGAAGTAACTAGTAAAGTCTTAATATTACCGCGAAAATACTCCCGCGGGCTCTAAATATCCTATAAATCGATAATTCTACGAGTATTTATATTAACTAGACTCGGAAACTTTTTATATTAGGTTAGTTAATATATTTATATTATTCTTTACCCCGTCGGTTAATTTTAGTACCTAGAGTACTAAAATATTATTAATAATTAACTTCGAGGCCTTAAAGGTACGGTTTATAATTATTTATTATAATAATACCGACTTTAGTTATTAAATAAATATATAA
>JAABUS010001950.1_pt1 | contig 41657 bp, 47 predicted proteins | sample 5560161 | NCBI WGS metagenome assembly JAABUS01 (sample SAMN10711885, study PRJNA513376) | rock metagenome | isolation source: Antarctica rocks | place: Antarctica: Victoria Land, Trio Nunatak nord | collected 2016-01-04
GGGCGGCTCATCTTTCACATCTTCGGCGCCCTCGGCCAGTTCGAGCGCGACCTGATAGGGGAACGCACACGTGCCGGACTCACCGCAGCCGCCATACGGGGCCGCAAGAGCGGGCGCAAGCCCGTTATCACCGATGAAAAGTTGACGCGTGCACGCGGAATGGCCGGCAAGGGCCTAACCGTCCGCGAAATTGCAACGCGGCTGAAGGTGGGAAAGACAGCGCTCTACGAGGCGCTCAAAGTGGAACCGACCTGACCTTCGTCCTCGTGTTGGCCGTCAAACGACCAAAGTGGCGGCTGGTGACACGAGTGTTGGGTCGAGGCCGGATGGGGGTGCATCCCCGTCCGCGCCCGACCGTAGCAAGGCGACCTATCACCATGTCCAAGGCCGTATAGACACTTCTACCACATCGCGCCGCCGGCTGCTCGCCGCTGCGACGCCCGCTGTCCTGGCGCTGTCCGGCGCCGCCGTCGCGGCACCGACAGCGCACAACCCCGACGCCGAGCTGATCGGCCTCTGCGCTGACTTCGACGCGCTGGAGCGTCGCATAGACGCTTTGTTTGAAGGCGTGTCCGCCCTTGAGTTCGACGCCGCTGATGCTGTGGCGTCCGTGATCGAGGTGGACCAGCGCCGGCTGCTGGATCGCATTTGCACGCTCACGCCCAGCACCGATGAGGGGTGCAAGGCTCTGGCGCAGTCGGTGGTGCTGCTCTCGCCGGACTATGCGGACCCGGCCCTGCCCGTCATGGGAACCATGGATGAGAGGCTGGCAAACACGCTCGTGCGAGGCATGATGGGGAGGGCCGTGGCATGAACCGGCGCAGCTTGCTTTCTGCCGGGCCGGCTGCAGTGGTCTTGGTCGGCGCGGCCGGGCACGCTGTTGCCGCGCCGAACCCTGATGCTGACCTGCTCGCAGTCTGTGCCGAGTTCAACGCCTGCGACGTGCGGCAGCGTGCGATCTATGATGGGCCGGATGCCGTAGAGGATGACGGGAAAGCGGCGCTGGCTGCTGCGCCGATCTTCGCCCGGATGGACGCGCTCCTGAACCGCATGGAGCATCTGCGGGCGGCATCGGTTATTGGCATTGCGGCCAGGGCTGGCAGCCTGGCGCAGCACTCCGGCGGGATGGAGTCCAGCTTTGATGCGCAGGACACCATCACGGGCCGGCTGCTGGGCTACCTGCTGCGGGATGCGGCGGCGCTAAGAAGGGCTGACACGGCGCCTGTGGTCCATCCTGATGCTGAGCTGCTGGCCCTCTGTGCTGAGTTCCAGCGGCTGCACAGTCTATCTTACTCGCCAGGCAATGATGATTGGGAAGCGCCCTTGGAGGCGCGCTGGGCTTTGTCCAGCAAGATCGAGAAGGTAACGCCTGTCACGCAAGCCGGGCATCGGGCCAAGGCAACGGTTGCCGTCACCATGCTGGATGAGGACCGGTGCGCCGGGGAGTTCATGGGTGGCCATGACGCCCGGTTCGCGTTGAACATGTTGCAGGACTGGCTGGAGCTGGCGGCATGAGCGGCACAGGCGCTGCGCCTGGCGCCGATCATGGCTGGCTGGCAAAGGTGCTGGCTGGTGATCGCCTGGCGTGCGGGGTCCTAGACCTCGCCCGCAACCTGCCGGAACCTGAGTGGGACGCCTTTGCTCAACGCTGTGAACAGAGGCCGGCATGTGTCCCGGCAGCGGACCTGGGGCTACAGCAGGAGTGCGGCCGAGTGCCGGCATAGCTGGCCGGCGTGGACTCTAGTGACGGGGCGGTCCTTCGGGGTCGCCTCTTTGCGTTGGCGGTCCTGTGCCGTGGCATTTTTGCACGATTCGCTTGTTAACCGCTGTTTTGCGCCGGCAATCCGGATAGACTCGCGCCTCAAGCCCGTGCGTTCGGTTCACACGGGCGCGTGAAGCGTGCAAGCGGAGGCATAGTGCAACAGACTGGATTCGCACCGATGCCCAGCCGCCTGCCCCCCGGTCCTGGGTCAGATGATCCAGGGGACATCAGCAAGCCAGCCTCCGCGCCGGCCGCATTGGACCCATCGGCTCGCGCTATTCTGGCCCGCAACCTACGCGCAGCTCGTCACGCCAAAGGGCTTTCACAAGAACAGCTTGCGGAGGCAAGCGGAGTAGCCCGTCCCGATATCAGCGACATCGAGCGCAACGATCCAGGCATCAACCCGACCCTGGACCGGCTGGAGAAGCTGGCAGCAGCCCTCAACACAGTACCGGGCGCGTTATTGAGCAATTAACACTACCAGGCGTTGCATTCCCCTCTTTCAGTAGTGTATGCACTACGAAAGGCGTATGCGGGGTGGTGGCGTGCCGGTGTTCCCTTCTTCAATTTCTGGGGTAAGCGCTCCCCGACGTAGGGCTGCCACCGTTGCGCTCTGCCTTCTTGCCGCCGTCCCGGTTGCGGCGCGGGCGGCGCCCTCGTCCCTGACCTTTGACGATGCGCAGAAGGTGGCCCAGGACCCGCGCTGTGGCCGGGCTGAGCCGGGTAGCGAGTTCGCCAGGCGGCTTGCTGCCATCGCCATCCACGAGAGCGGTGGCGATCCCCTCGTCATCGGCGTCAATGCTGACCGTGCGCGCGGCCTACCCACCGCCGCGATCCGCTCCACAACGCCACAACAGGCTGCGGCGCGGGCGGCCGCGCTGCTCGTAGAGGGCCGTTCCATTGATCTAGGCCTCATGCAGATCAACTCGGGCCAGCTCGCGCAGCACGGCCTGACCCTGGATGTTGCGTTCGACGCCTGCCGCAGTATGGCGGCCGGCGCCGATCACTACGCGGATGACGTGCGGGCGGTCTGGTCCCTCGCCCATCGCCGCTACAACACCGGAAGCATCGAGCGCGGGGCCGCCTATGCGGCCGGCGTCGAGCGCGTGCTGGCGCGGATGCCCGCTCCTGCTGCCACCGTCTCCTCAAGCCCACAAGCCGCGGCGCCCGTGCGTGTGCCCGGCCCCCTGTTCGTGCGCGCCGGCGACCCGCCTGCGACCGAAGCCCCGGGCGGGGGACAACCCCGCCTGTTCTCACACCACGGAGACTAGACCATGCAAGGCCTAACAACAGGAGCACAGCAGATCGCCACCTGGGGGACAGGTGACATCATCATCTACATCGCCGCGGTAGGCTTCGTGATCGCTGGGGTGATGTGCTACCGCATGGGAGCGGGGGTTGCGGCCTTCGTCGCCGTGCTGCTCGGCACTGCCATCGCTTCCGGCGGCACCGGCATCGCCCGTTCCGTCTATGGCTGGTTCCATAGCGCGTCGCTGGACGTGCCTGGTGCAGTCCAGCTTGCGGCGCGCGCAGTGGCCAGCCTGCTGGCATAACAAGCCCCGCCCCGGGTTCAACGCGCGACGTGGTGTTCCTGGCCGTCACGCGGCCCTCGAACATCTACGGGATGCCGCTCGGCGGGTTTCTGCTCGCCGCCGGGGCGGGCGGCATGATCTTCAACGTGACCCACGCCTATAACGTGTGGTGGCGGCTCGGCATCGTTTCTGTCGCCGTGCTCGCCACCTTTGCCGTCATGCGCGCCCTCACGTCCTGGGAGCCGCTGTGGCTGCGCATCCTCAACGCCTGGGCGCAAACCCGCGCCCGGGTGCTGTTCTCCTGGCCGACACGGGCCTTCGGCGGCACCACGTTCCGTCCCTGGCCGGTCGCGCTCCAGCACGATCCCAACGAGCTGCGCGACCATGCCGGTTGACCGCTGGCTGCGCCGTGCTTGGGGGAAGATCGGACGCGAGCGCAGCGTCACGGAATACCTGCCGCAGTTCTCCCACGTCCGGCCGCACATCATTCGGAACATCGACGGGTCGGTCCACGCGATGTTCGAGGTTGACGGCGCCCGCTGGGAGGACCTGGACGGCGACGCTCTGGCCGGCCAGCACGAGGCGCTGTGCAGCTTGCACCGCACGCTCAACCTGCGCACCCGCCTGACCGTCACCAAGCACCTGGTCCATACCGAAGCGGACCGGAACGATTACCCCGCCTTGAAGGCGCGCATCCCGTTCGTGGCTGAGCTGGATGCCGCCTACCGCTTCCGGCTGGTCGATCAGGGCCATCTCTGGACCAATACCCTGTTGCTGGGCGTCACGATCCGCCCCCCTACGCTTTCAGGTCGGGCCAAGCGCGCCGCCGCGCGCACGCCGCAGCCGGTTGACCAGGCCGACCTCGATGCCCTGGAGCATGTCATCGGCACGGTGCGCGCCAACCTTGGGGCAACTCACACCCTGCGCCTGCTCGCCTTGCGGTCGGAAGGCCGGGCGGTGTTTTCCGAGATCGCGGAGGCGCATAGCCTGATCCTGACCGGGCGGCGCAAGAAGGTCCCCCTGCCCCGCGGTCGGCTGGCGCTGTCCATCTGCGCCCATCGTCCCGTCATCCGCGGCGACAAGGTGGTCGAGCTGCGCCACGCCGGCAAGACTGACCTGGCCGCCCTGTTCGGCCTCTCGACCTACCCAGCTGAAACTGCCGCCGGCATGTTCAACGTCCTGCTGGCCGCCCCTTACCGCCTGGTGTTCTCGCAGAGCTTCGGAGAGATGCGGCTGCACGAAAGCCAGGCGATCGTAAGCCGCACCACCAACCAGTTCGTCAGCGCCAACGACCCGGCGTTCAAACAGAAGGATGCGCTGGCCCTCGCCGCCAACGACCTGCAAGAGCGCCTTTACGGCTTCGGCGTCCATAACCTGACCTTGATGGTGCTGGCGGAGGACGAGCAGTCATTGACGGTCGCTGCCGCGGCGGCCGACGACGACTTGCGGGCGTCCGGCGCCATTGTGGCCCGCCTGGATTGGGATCTGGAAGCCGCATACTTCGGCCAGGCGCCGGGGACGGAAGGGCTGCACCCCCGCTCTGCGCCTTGGACAACCCGCAACTTCGCCGCTGCCGCCCCGCTGCACAACTTCCCCCGCGGATGGCGGGGCGGGCGCTGGTGCGACTTCGCCGCGCTGCTGACCACCAACGGGGGCACGCCCTATTACTGGAACCCACACACGTCCGAGGACGGGCGTCCGGGGGACGTGCCGCACCTGTTCATCACGGGGCCGAACGGCAGCGGCAAAACCACCGTCCTCTTGGCGCTGCTGGGGTGGCTAATGGAACGGGCCGGCGCGCAGGTTGTGCTGTGGGATAAGGACCGTGGCGCCAAGCTGTTCGTCATGCGGATGGGCGGCGCCTACATCGAAATTCGTGTGGGCGAGGATACCGGCCTCGCGCCCCTCAAGGCGCTGGACGGCGGCAACCCGGGCGATATGGCGTATCTCAACGCCCTGGTCCGCAGCTTGATCCTGGCCGACGAGGGACCGGCGCTGCTGCCCGAGGACGAGCACCGCATCGACTTGGCGCTGCGGACCGTGATGGGCCTGCCGCCTGCGCTGCGGTCGTTCAACGAGGTGCGGGCCTTCCTGGGGGCAGGCGCCGACGGCACCGGGGCACGGCTGCGCCGCTGGTGCGCGGGCCACGAGCTGGGCTGGGTGCTGGACAACGCCCGCGATCGCATCCGCCTCGACGCCCAGATCATCGGGTTCGACCAAACGCGATACATGGACCACCGCGAAGCCTGTGGCCCGATTCAGAGTTACCTGTTCCACCGCGTCGGCAAGATGGTGGACGGCCGGCGGATGATCGTCGCCATAGACGAGTTCTGGAAAAGCCTGACCAACGCGGCCTTCCGCGGCTTGATCCAGAACGGCCTGGCTACCTTCCGCAAGCAGAACTGCGGCATGTGGCTCGTGACCCAATCGGTTAGTTCCGCCCTGATGGCCAGCGACATCGCGCACACCATCCGCGAGCAGTGCCTGACGCAGATGCACTTCCCCAACGGCGGCGCCACCTGGTCGGACTTCGGGCCGAAGGGGCTTGGCTTCCCGCACGGCGTCCCCGTCGAGGGCGCCGGCACCAATCCGGAGGAAGTGCCGGGCCAGGCGTTCCGGCTGATCAAGAGCGGCCTGTCTGGTGGGGGCCGCGGAAGGTTCCTGCTTAAGCAGGGGGCCTCCTACGTGCCCGTCCAGCTTTGCCTGGAGGGCATGGAGGACATCATCGCCACGCTGTCGGCCCGCACCGAGACGGTGGACCTGATGGACGCCATAGCCGCCGAAATGCCCGGCGCGGATGTGGACGCCCTGTTCGCGGAGTTTCACCGCCGTCGCCGGCTTCCGGCATTCGAGGCCAGCCTGCGCGGGGCCTGGCAACCCATGGAGGATGCAGCATGATCCGCCGTCTTGCGCTCGCCTCGTCCGCCGCCCTGCTCGCGTTGCCGCTGTCCGCCCGCGGCGCTACCCCGGTGATCGACACCGCTAGCATCGGCAACCAGATCGCAGAACATGCCGAGACGCTGGCCAGGTGGGGCACCCAGCTCTCCGCGATGGAGGCGCAGCTCCAGCAGTTGATGACGGCTTACCAGGCCATCACCGGTGTGCGCGACATGGGGTCGGCGATGGCCGCGCTGAACATGGTGGGCATCCAGAACCCCATGCCCGTCAACCCTTACGCCGTGCAGAACCTGATATCGGGCACTGGCGGCATGTCCGGCATCTCGTCTGCCCTGTCGGGCCTCTACACCGGCAACGCCTCGGCCAACCACGTTTACACGCCCTCCGGCGGTGACTGGCGTGCCCAGGACCTGATGACCAACGCCAACAGCCTGGCCGGCATCCAAGCGCTTGCCCAGCACTCCTACCAGGCCAGCTCCGACCGCCTGACGCAATTGGCAGGGCTGCGCGCTCGTGCCCAAACCGCCAGCGACCCCGCGGAGGTGGAGCAGTTGAAGGCGCAGACGGCTCTCGTGCAGAGCGACATCGCCTCGCAGCAGCAGCAGCTTCAAGCCGTGGCCGTCATGGCGCAGACGCAGCAGCAGGTGCGCGCGCAGCGGACGGACGAGCAGGACCGGCGCTGCATCGAGGCGCTGATCGCCTATTACGACGGCTCCGGTGGGGCAAGCTGCCCGCCGCCCACGGCCGGCGTCACCAACATCATGGCATCCGGCTCAACCCTCGGCATCGGCGGCGGTGGCGCTGCCAACGCAGGCGGCGCCACCGCCGCGCTCGGCACCATGGAGGCCCAAGGCTGGGGGCAGCAGGCCGCGGACAATGCCACTGCCCTCGGGGTCAACCCCAACGCGGTGGCCGCCACCTGCGTCCTGGAAAGCGGCTGCCAGAACGTGCCGGCCCGGGCGGGAAGCACGGTCAATGGCGCATTCCAGTTTACGGACGGCACATATCAAGCCGCGATGCGCGCCGCCGGGCAAAGCCCGGACCTCGCCGGTAAGATGAACCCGGCCACCGAGAGCATCGCGGCGGCGCAGGAGCTAAAAACAGCGGCGCTGACCCTGCAGCAGTCCGGCATCGCCAACCCGACCGTCATGGATGTGCGGGGTGCCTACAACTTCGGCCAAGGCTACGGCGTGGCTCTCGCCCGCGCCGACAACTCCACGCCCATGAGTTCCGTCCTGTCCAGCTACAGCGCAGCCACCTTGCAGGGCAACGGCATCACCCCCGGCGTCACCACGGTCGGCCAGTGGCGGGCAGGCATCTCCGGCAAGCTGGGGGACGCGGCTACCGCGCCCGTGCTGCTCGGCCTCAAGTCAACCTGAAAGGAAACCCCCCATGCGCCGCCTCGTCCTCGCCGCCGTCCTCCTGGCCCCCGCCGCCGTCCCCGCCGCCGGCCTGACCGCCGCGCAACCGCTCCACGGCTACGTCTGCATGTTGCTGCAGCCTCCCGATGCCGCGTCGCCGGTCCTGCAATCGCCCAGCGCCAGCGCCCCGCGCCTTGGGATCGCCAGCGCCACCATGATCGTCGCCAGCCCGCCGCAAACCATGAACGGCTATGCCAAGGTGCTGCATCTGGATGGCCGGATCGGCTGGGTGGACGCCTCCAAGCTGCGCCCCTGGCGCAGCGCATCCGACCCGGCGGCGACCTGCACCCCCTCCATCATGTCCGATGGACGCCCTGGAACCCGCTAGGCCATGAACCCGACCTTTAAGGCCAACGCGGTCTTTGCCTTCTTCACGCAGCTTATCGACAAGCCGCTGATGGGGTCGCTGGATGCTATCCTCGGCACTGGGCTGACCCAGGCCGGGGCCGTCGTGCTGGCTTTCGGCACCATCGCCATCGCGCTCTACGGCATGGGCATCGCCGCGGGCTGGTATCCGCACCCGGCGCAGGGCTTTGGCAAGCTGGTCGCCAAGCTGGCCTTCTTCTCGGTGGTGGTGTCGGCCTCTACCTATTCGTGGCTGGTGCGGGACGGCGTGCTCGTCGCCATGCCTGGCTACATCACGTCCCTGGTCAACTCAGGCGTTGGCGTCGCCACAGATGCCGCGGCCTACGACGTCGTCTGGAACCAGGCGGTCAAGGGCGGGCTGTCCATCTGGAATGAGCTGTCCAGGTGGAACCCCCTGCTGCTGCTCGTGATGCTGTTCTTCTTGGTTGCCCTGCCCGCTGTCCTGGCTGGCTACGGCATCTGGCTGCTCGGCCACATCATGGCGGTCATCTACGTGGCCTTGGGACCAATATTCATCCCTTGCGCCTTCTTCGCGCCGACCCGGCCGATGTTCTCGGCGTGGATCGGCTGCGCCATGTCCGCCGTCGTGCTGCAAGGGCTATCCATCCTCCTGACGTCGCTGCTGGTCGGCGCCGAGACCGCCATCGTTGGGGCAATGGCCGTCGGCAACGGCGCCGACTTCTCGCAACGCATGGCCATGATGTTCGCGGCGATCGCGGTGTTCGCCCTGTGCGGCTGGTGGGCCAGCAAGCTGCCGGCCGCGGCGGCGTCGCTGTGCGGCGGCATCCATTTTGCCCCTAACCTGCTGGTCGCCGCCACCTATGGCGCCGTGGCCAAAGGCGGGCGTGCAGCCTTGGGCGCGGCCGGCGGCATTGCGAGCCAAAGCGCCCAGGCTGCCTACCGCCGCGTGGCCGCCCCCGCACAAGTCACCCCGCCCGGTCCGACTCTTTCCCGCGCGCAACCTGCCATGATTGGACCCAACCCATGACGCCCCGCCTCGCCGTCCTGCTTACGTTGCTGGCCCTCGCCGGATGCGCCGGCGACACGGGAGCGCCGGTGCCATCCGGTGCCTGGCACGTCCTCAACGCCGGGCAATGGGACATAGACCCGGCGCTTGCCACCGCGCCTGTGATGCCCAAGGTGCCCGGCTGATGGACGGCGCCGCGCACGGCATTGAGCTGCCGCAGCCCCACGTCACGTCGGACACCTTCGAGGCCTATGTCGAGGAAGCCAACTCCTATGCGGTGGACGCCCTCAAGGCGGCACGCAGGGAGGCCAACGGCTGGCGGTGGGGGTTCGTCTCCATGGCTGCCGCCACGGCCGCGCTGGGTCTGTCCCTCGCGGTCCTCGCCGGCCGTCACACGGAGCATTGGGGCATCCTGATCGCCGATCCTGTCACCGGCACGACGCGAGTGCTGCAAGACATCCGCGACGTGAAGATGGACCTGCCGGCGTCCGTCGATAACTGGTTCCTCGAACGCTACGTGCAGATGCGCGAAGGGTGGAACGAAGCCGACGCCGACGCTGCATTCCAGGCCGTCGCCTGCATGAGCGACCCGGACGAGCAAGCCCGGTTTGCCGAGTGGTATAACAACGCCAGGACCGCACCCCAGCAAGTGTTCACCCGCGCCCACCGCGGCTGGCGCGATGTGACGGTCACCAGCTCCGCCACGACCGATGGGATGACGGCCGGGGGCGCCCGACGGGTCGCCGTGCCGTTCTCCTGGCAAGACAAGGGCCTGAATGCAGCAAGCCTGGTCGTGACCGGCACTGCGCGCTTCACGGTGCGGAAGGACAAGCAGGCGATCCAGCCGTGCAACCCCGCCGGCATCGTCATCTCCGCCTATGCACGCCCTCTTGATAGGGAGCCAACCCCATGATCCGTTCCTCGCTGGCTGCGCTGCTGGCCTGCACCGCCCTGTCTACTCATGCGCATGCGCTCCAGGTGCCCACGCCGACCACCCCTGGCGAACCGCGCGTGCTGCAGGTTCCCTATTCCCCGAATGATGTGATCCAGATCATCGCGCCCGCCGTCGGCGAAACCCAGATCGTGCTGTCACCGGACGAAACAAAGTTCGATGTCAGCATTGTCTCTAAGGCCTGGCACCATGATGCCGCCGGGCACTCTTTCGCGGTGGCGCCGGACCCCGGCGCTCCCACCACCGTCGCCCATGTCGTCACATACCTGGGGGACGGTAAAACCCGGCGCTACACGTTCGAGCTGACCGCGGCTGCCGAAGGCGTCAAGCCGACCTCCATGCCCGGCGATCAGCGCGTGGCGAGCAACGACCCCTCGGCAGGCGTAGGCTCTCCCGCCCCCGTCGCACCCTACCTCACGGTCGCTGTCACCTATGCCCAGGCGGAGGCCGCTGCCAAGGTCGAGGCTGCCGGAGCCAAGCGCAGCGCCGCCATTGCAGCCTGGCGGGCGCAGAGAGCGATGCGTGCGGAAGGTGCGGGGGAAGCCCGCGCCCGCGCCATGCTCGCCAGTGACGCCGCCGCCCAGCGACGCCGGTGCAACTTCATGTGGCGCGGAAACCCCGCGGTGCTGCCCACTGCGGCCTGCGACACCGGTGCGGCTACCAGCTTCCTATGGCCGGGACAGATACCCTCCGCCGCGGTGTTCCTGATCAACCCAGACGGAACCGAGCAGTCCGTTACCCAGGCGCCCTCCCCTGACCGGCCTGGCCTCGTGATCGTCCCCGCCACGTCGCAGTTCTGGCGCATCCGGCGCGGCAACCTGGTCGCCGACATATTCGACGTGTCGTTCAACCCGATTGGCCTGGACACCGGCACAGGCACCGTGTCCCCGCGCGTGCGGACCCGGTTGCGCGCCGACGTTGGAGCACGGCAATGAGCGGCACCAACCCGGTTGTCGCCAGCCGCAGCGCGCTACGCCGCAGCGCCAGCCCAACCATCGTTCTGAGCGCCGTCCTGGCTCTGGGCGGTGTCGGCGTGCTGTGGGCGGTGTTCGGGCACCAGCCCCCACCAGCCGACCTCGACCCGATTGACCCCAAGGCCATCACGGTCCGGCGTGTGACCCCCAAACCTGACGCCGTGGTTGAAGCCCCCTCCGCGCCCATCCTGCCCGTGACGCAGCGGCTGTGGTCCCCGCCGATGGACGCTCCGGCTGCGCCTGTCGCCAGCGCTGCGCCGGCAGCCGCAATCGGCCCGATGGTGACGCACTACAACACGTCCTCTGCCGGAGCCGCTTCCCGCCGGGATGCAGAGCAGCCTGGTCAGACCGTGGCAGCCTCCGCACCGCGGGGCGGCGTGACTTACAAGCCCGCGCAGATTGAAGGCGGGGAGGCCGTCGTCATCGGCGACCTGGGCCGGACCCTCAAGCCGACCACCCGCATCGGCTGCACGCTCACGCAGGCTATCGACGGCACCCACGCCGGCCCTCTGGTGTGTAGCGTGGCCCGGCCGGTGATGAGCTGGGACGGGTTGGCGGAGCTGCTGCCGGCTGGCACCCCGATCATCGGCAATTACCAGCCCCTGGCCGCGGGGCAGGGCCGCATGATGGCGATGGCTGCGACCGCCTGGCGCTCGGACGGCCTCGCCGTCCCCCTCGGCGGCTCTCCCATGACTGACCCGCTCGGCCGCATCGGCATGGACGGGCACGTTGACACCCGGTTCTGGGAACGGGTCGGCAACGCGATCATCACCGATGCCGCGCTCTCGGCTATCGCCCTCCCGTCCGCAGCTTTCCGCAGCCGCAGCAACGGTGTGCAGTTCAACACCAGCGACACAGAGGGCGTGGTCAACCAAGTGCTGTCCAGCACGGTCAACCTGCCCCCGGTGTTCCACAAGAACCAAGGGGAGGAAATCCAGATCCTTGTGACGGCCCCCGTCCACCTCGGGGCGCTGCGGTTCGAGGCCGTGCGATGAGGGCCGGCGAGGCGACCCTTCGCCATCTGCTCGGCGACATGGATGCCGCCCTGGCACACCCCGCAACCACGGAGGTCGTGGTCAATGAACCCGGCCGCATTGGCGTCGAGCAGGATGGGTTCTGGTCCTGGCATGAAGCGCCGGGGCTGACCTATGACAGGCTGGAAGCCATCGCCATCCTGGCGGCGCGCATGGGCGGCAAGAACGTCGGCAATGGTGTCCCGTCGTGTGCCAGCACCCTGCCGGACGGCCAGCGCGTGAAGATCATGCTGCCGCCCGCCGTGCCGGAAGGGACGGTGGGGCTGACGATCCGACGCCGGGCGCTGTCTTTCGTGCCCACGCTGCAATGGCTCGCTGAGCGCGGCTACTTCGACATGCTCAACCCGGCAGTGGACTGGGTGCGCTACTTCTCCGAAGACGTCATCGGCGCCGGCAGGACCACCATCGTCACCGGCGGCATCGGCGAGAGCAAAACCACGATGGCGGAGGCCCTGGTGCGCGCGATCCCGCTGGAGCTGCGCGTCGTCACCATCGAGGGGTCGTCCGAGTGGCAGAACCTGCCGCAACGGAATTGGGTCAGCCTGTTCTTTGATGAAGCCGACCCGGACAGCGCAACCCGGCGTGTGCAAGATGCCATGCAGTTGCGGCCGGACTGGCTCTGCTTTCAAGAGATCAGGGCCGGCGGCGATGCCTGGTCGCTGCTGCGCTGCCTCAAGATCGGCACCCCTGGCATCACCACTGTCCACGCACCGAACGCGCGCAAGGCGCTCAACAGCATGGAAAGCATGATCCGACAGAGCGAGGCCGGGCGCAGCATGAGCATTGAGGACGTGCACCGCGAGCTGCGCCAGTATGTGTCCCATGTGCTGTGCTGCCGGCGCTTCCTGCCCAAGCAGGCCGGGGAGCGCGTCCGCTACCGGCTGGTCGAGGTGCTGGAGCTGGGGGAGACAGCCGGCGCTGACCGCATGGTGTCCGCATGATCGCTACACTTTCCGACTGGCCGCTGCCTGCGAAGGTGCTGGCGGGCATCATAGCCCTGCTGCTGGTCGCCCTGCTGTGGTCCACCGTTTCAAGCCTGGTGCTGCTGACCTACCTGGGCCGTGCGCACGCTGGCTGGCCTCTGGTCGAGTGGTGGGCCTACCGCGAATGGTATCCTGACCCCTCCAAGGCCCCCGCCGTCAACGCGCTGGTCGAGCGCGGCCTGCGCCTGTCCGCCCTGGTGTCCACCGGCATTCCCCTGGCCATCGGCGCCGGCCTATTCGCCCGGCACGTCGCCCCTCGCATCGCCCATGACAACGCACGCTGGGCATCCTGGCGCGATCTGCACAAGGTGGGTTTCAGCTCGCAGCGGGGGCTTTACCTGGCCCGGGTAAGCGGCCGCTTCGTGCGGCTGGCCGGCAAGCAGCGCAAGCACATGATCGTCTATGCGCCGACGCAGAGCGGCAAGGGGGTCGGCACCGTGATCCCGTCCGGCCTAACCGCCGACCCCATGTCGCTGATCTTCTTCGATCCGAAGTTCGAAGCGTTCGCGGCCACGGCGGGGTGGCAAGCCGAGCAGGGCGCCAACGTTGTGCTATTCGCCCCGCTGTCCCCCACCGGGCAGACTGCGCAATACAACCCGTGCAGCTACGTGCGACGCATGCCGGACGGCTCGCCTTCCGTGGACACCTGGGGGGACATCGAGGCCGTCGTCCACGCGCAGATACCTGCCGGCGAAGGCCAGCAGCAATTCTGGAACCGCACCGCGCGCACGGCCTACACCGCAGTCCTCGCCTTCCTATCAGAGACGGAGGGCGCCGACTTCTCGATCCCTGCGGCGGTCGCGCTGCTCTCGCGGGGGGATGGCCCCTCACACATCGCTGCGGCGCTGAATGCCAGGCGCCAGGCAGGCCGGCCCTATTCTAAGCCCTGCGCCGACAACCTGCGCGAGTTCACCAGCGGCAACGCCGACGTGCTGGACGGCATCAAGCGGACGATCAAGAGCTATCTCGGCATCTTCTCGAACCCGCGCGTGGTTGCGGCCACGTCGGGCAACACCTTCCGGCTGGACAGGCTGCGGCACGAGCGCACGGCGCTCTATGTCGGCGTCGCGCCCAACGACATCGCCACCCTGCAGCCTCTGCTGACGCTGCTGTTCGCACAGTTCATCGACCTGACGGCCCGGGTGCCTCCGGGCACGGACCCAGAGGCCCGGCTTGAGGTCAACATGGTCTTGGACGAGTTCCCCTTGCTGGGGGCGTCCGAGAAGATTGTCGAGGCGTTCGGCTACATCGCCGGCTACGGGGTGCGTCTTATCCCTATCGTGCAGACCCCGGCGCAGTTGGAGGACATCTACAAGGCCGCGGGCGCTCGCAAGATCATGGACAACTGCAAGGTCGAGTTGTGCCTGGCGCCGGATGACATTGACCTTGCCGAGAAGATCAGCCGTCGGCTCGGCACGATCAAAGGGAAGCGCCAGGGCAGCTCCGCCTCTGCGTTCGGCGGCTTCTCGGACTTGTTCAAAGGCAATGTCAGCAGCTCCGCGACCGAGCGGCGACTGATGACGGCTTACGAGGTGACACAGCTTCCCGAGGACAAGTGCATCATCCTACACGGGGGGATGCCCGGCGCCCTGGCCCGGCGCATCCGCTACTACGACCAGCCTCCGTTCAAGAACCGCCTGCGCGCCCCGCCTGCCATCGCCGCAATCCCGGTGGAGCTGCGCTACGATGACACCGATGACGGGCCGGAGCCCGTGCACAGTGTACAGCCTGCCCCTTCCCCACCCTCCCCCGATGGACCGCAGCCCGTGCACAGTGCACGGACCAACCCATCGGAGTCGTCCAAGGCAAAGGCGAAAGCCAAGGCCCGGCCCCGGAAGGAAAGCGCCGAACTTGAGATGAGCGTGGCGCAGGCGGAGGCCACGCTGCTCGCCGCCACCAGGAGCACGGTTGACCTATCGCAATTCGGCCAGTCGCCGGCCGCGGCCAAGGCGCAGATCGATCGTGTGATCCATAACCTTCCGACCTTGAAAGGGCGTAAGCCATGAGCGAAACCACGGCCCGCGACCCGCTGGCGGCTGCCAACGCCATTGAGCTTGCGGAAACGCAGCTCGTCGGCCAGGTCGTGAAGATCGCCCGCAACGCCAAGGCTGACCCGGACGCGATACGAGCGGCGCTGGAGCATCTGGACCCCGCCGACCAAATCAGGATAGGCGACCGCGTGGCGGACACCCTGCAGCGTCAGGCGCAGCGCACCGGATCGTTCGATACCCTGGAGCGCGCGCTGCCTTTCCTTCCCGGCCAGTCACCCCAGGAACGGCAGATGCTGGAAGGCGCGGCGCAGCAACAGCAGGCGCTGGGCCTTGATGCCAGCATTGTCCATCAGGCGCTTTCCCGGGTGCTGGAGGATCGGCAGCCAGCCGGCGCGGACGTGCCTGGCCTCAAGGAATATGCGTCCCAGGCTCTCAAGGACCGCGAGCGCCTGGACGGGCCGGTGCTGCTGGCGCCCGAAGTCCACATCATCGCTGGCAAGCCGCCCCTGCACGACATGGATCAGATGAAGGCGATGGTCGGGCAGGTACAGGACCGCACGCCGGGTGCGGAGGACAGGATCACAACCGAGCAGGCGCAGGAAGTGCGCCAGTCGCTGGAAAGCCAGTTCGCCGGGGCTAGGACGTTGCGCGACCTCAACACCCTGCGCTGGCAGGAGGACGTGGAGCAGAGCATGGCAGCGATCGCCAAGCATCCCGAACAGAGCCGCTTGCTGGCCGCCGCCCTGGAAGCCGCAGAAGTCCGGCTGATGGATGACAAGCTGAAAGGCCTGTCGTCCAGGCAGCCGATCCCCGAACAGGACGTCGCCCCCGGCCGTGCGTTTGAGATCAGCCGCCGCGGCGAGGCCGCTGCCCCGTCCAATCCCCAGGACCCGCCCAGCATCGCGAGCCGCTATGAGGTCCGCACGGTGCAAGGGGAGCGCGAATACTATCAGAAAGACGATGGCCAGCTCGCCATGCGGGCCAACGATCAGCGCATCCAGGGCGTGTTGCGGGACGGTCGCACGATAGGCGCCATGCTGGACATCGCGGCATCCCGTGGCTGGAGCGACGTGCAGATCAGCGGCGACCTTGAGGTTGCACGGCATACCTGGATTGAGGCCACCGCCCGGGGGATGCGGGCCGAAGGGTATGCGCCGACCCGGGAGGATCGGCACCAGGCCGAGCAGCGCCGCATTGACCGCTTGCAGGGCATTGAGACGCCGCGGCCTTTCGAGGCACCATCCCCAACCGTCGGCATGGCTCAACGCCACAATGAGCGCACGTTCTCCCAGGCCCAGGGACGGCGCCCAGGCACCGCGGAGGGGTGGACCACACAGACCGAAGGCTATGAAGGCCTGTCGCCCAGGGCCAAGGCCAGCGCGGAACGCAGCTACGAGACATGGGCCAAGGCCAATCCCGAGCTTGGCCAGAAGCACGGCTTGCACGGCTACGTCAGCTATGTGCAGGAAAAGCAGGCCGAGGAACGCGAACGGATGCAGCCACCGAAGGTCGAGGTGCCCCGCCCCTCCATGCGGCTTTGAGCGGAAGCGGATGGGAGCTGCCCCGCAAGGTCAACGCGGGGCAGGACGCCGGCGGGCGTAAGGTCTGGCGGGCTGGCAAGTCCGGCACCGCCCAGCAGTCCCGGGAAGTCATCGTCCGCGTGACCGGACGCGCCCGCAACCCGGCCGGGCTGGCTGCCCAGCTTTCCTACAACACCCGCAAGGGGGAGCTGGCAGGGGAGCTGTCCAACGGACGCACCCTGCACGGCATGGATGACATGCGGGAGCTGCGGGATCGCTGGGTGGCCGACAATGCTGCCTATGCCCGGCGCACGTCCTGCCCAACTCAATCGCTCGGCGTGGTGCTGTCCATGCCTACGGGGACGCCCCACGATGCGGTGGTCGAGGCCACCCGGACATGGGCGCGGCAGCACATCAGCCCTACGACGGAATGGTTCGCCGTCCAGCACGCCGACCGCAGCCACTTCCATAGCCACGTCGCCGTCAGAGCCGTGCAGGTCAACGGCTACCGGGTCGAGGCAACACCCCAAGAGGTCCAGGCATGGCGCGAGACGTTTGCCCACTCACTGCGGCAGCAAGGCGTCACGGCAGACGCGACACCCCGGCGTGAGAAGGTCCAGCGTATCCTAGCGCAGCGGCATGAGCTGCAGGACGTAGCCCTGCCGGAGATGCGGCTGAGGCTGTAGCGCCCCAATACGCCGCCTGCCCGGCTATGGCCGCATCGACCAGGCGCATTGCCTTCGCCACCTGGTCAGCGGCGGCCGCGTCACTCGCCCGGTCCCGAAGATCGGCCAGCAGAACCCGGGCGGCACGCAGCTCGTCCATCTGCGGTTCGGCCCAACGCAAGCGTCCGCAAAGCTGCGCTTCCAGCATCGCCCCGGCCCAGGCGGTCGGCGTCGTCTGGTTCGCCGCGGCCTGCTCGCGCAGCCGGCGCCGCACGTCATCGCGCAGCCGCAGCGTGATCTTCTGGCTCGATCCGGCTGCCGGGGCGCTCGGCACCTCGCCCGCCACCTGCTCAGCGAATATGCGGATCAGCGATGCCGGCGTCTGGCCGACAGAACGGGCATAGGCGGCAAGGCGATCACGGACGCTGCGCCGGACGTGGCCTTTCACGCTCACAACCGGGTCGTTTGGGTCAAACGCTGGCATGTTTCCGATCCAGACTTAGAAGTCTGCCTCCCTGGACCTGTACCGTGTGCACGCATTGACGATGAACCGGGCCGCCACCATCAAGGCCAGGGCCAGGCCGCCCCCATAGGTCGCACGCCAGGCATCCGCTGGCATCGAGTTGAACCAAAAGGCGAGGGACATCCCGGCGCCTCCGACGAAAGCCGCGGCCCCGACCACCCAAACAAGGCGGGCGACCAACTCGACCGCAGCCAAGACGAGGACGCCCGCTTCGTCTGCCATCGCACGAACGAACCCTCCGGCACCTCGCAGGACAACGCCAACGAAAGGAAGGGCGGATCGTGGACGGCGCTGGCGGGTGACGGGGAGCAAGTCCATAGCAGGCTCCTTTCAGATGCTGAGCGGAGGACGGGGGCGGGCGGTGTCCGCAAGCCAGGCGCGCACCTTGGCAACCCGGTCGGCGTCGGGGTCGGCTTCTGCGGCCTTGCTGACGGTGGCGGGTGCCTCCTTCGTGGGAGGTTCAGGGGCCGCTGGTGTAGCAGGGCCTGCATGGGCTGCAATCAGCCGCCGGCCTTCTGTGACGGTCAGTTCCTCTATGCGCTCAAGGCCATCGGCCAGGGCAGCCCTTTGCTCCGGGGTCGCACGCTGCCAGGCCGCGTTCATTTCATAGATCGCGCGGACGTTGGCCCGATTGACCCATGCAACCAGCGGGGGCGCCGTCTCATCCAGGCGGGACAGCGCCCGATAGTGCTTGAGTGACTGCGGATCGGGCAGGGCCAGCACGGTTGCGATCGCGGCGTTCTTCATGCCGCGTTCGGTCAGGGTCGTGATGGCTGCGGCAAGCTCGGTGTCGGTGTTGGATGCCCGATGCTGGTTCTCGATTACCTGGGCCTCAAGGCCGGTCTGTTGCGCGCCCACCAGCACGGCGGGGATGTCGGACAGCCCGGCCAGCTTGGACGCCCGCAGCCGACGCGCACCCCACCGGAGCAGGTAACGCCCCTGTGCAGCCTGGACGACGCCCACGGGCTGCAGGACGCCCACCATGCGGATACTGGCGGCGATCTGCTCAAGCCTAGCCGGGTCGAACTCGCGCCGGGGCTGGGCAGGGTCCTCGTCTATCAGGTCCAGCGGCAGGCGGGTCGCCTGGGCCACGCCCGGCCGCACCGCGACCTTGGCATCCAGGCGGTCCAGGACCGATCCGCCAAAGCGGGAAATGGCTGCGCTGCTCATCAGGCGAACTCCATCATGCGTTCGATCTCGCTCAACACAGCGCGCATCTCGTCGGCGGCCTGCTTAATGCTGCTGCTCATCCGGCCGGCGCGGTCGCGCATATTCCAGACGGGGCAGGCATCGGCCCGATACCGGGCGTAGGCATCGCGGGAGACGATGGCGCCCTCGACCACGATGCGGCCGACCTTGTGCGACAAGTCCTCGAACAAGGCGCGCTGCCGCGGGGAGTGGGTGTCATAGCGGCTGACCAGCAAGGGGCGCTGCCGGGTCAGGTCAGGCCAGGGCTTGCCGTAGTGGCTGCATACCGCCGTGATGGTGTCCACCACACTCTGGACGGCCTCAAGGCTGGCCTCGTTCAACTCGATGGGCGCGATCACCAGGTCGGCGACCAGCAGCGCCGCGGAGGTCCGCACGCCGAAGGCCGGCGGGGTATCGATCACGACGGCATCGTAGTGCTCGGCGCAGAGTCTCAGGGACGCGCGGAACGTCTCGGCCATCTCCGCCGGGTCCTCGCGCTCCAACGCCTCAAGCTGACGGGTGCGGGCCGCAAGGGTGATCGGCCCGATGCTGGGGATGACGGTTGGCTCTGCGAACATGCTAATCGCGTCGATGGGCGATGCATAGGCCCGCATGGGTTCGGTCAAGGCGCTCTGCTGCTGGTCAAGGTCAATGACCAAGACCCGGCGCTTCTCGGACAGCTTGTGCGCAGCATGGAAAGCAAGGGTCGTTTTGCCGACCCCGCCCTTCTCGTTCGCGGAAACCAGGACGCGCATCGTGTCGGCGATGGCTGGCGTCATCGTTCGGCCTTCCGCGGCTTCGTGTCGGCAGCCTGCTTCTCACGGTAATGGTCAACGATCCTGCGCAGCAACTCCGTGATGGAGATGCCCAGGCGCTCAGCCTCCGAAGACAGGTATTCGTCTTGCGGTTCGCTCAAGTAGACGTTGCGACGGATACTTGGCATAGCACCAACTTGGCACTATCCTAGCCCTAGGTCTAGGATCAAGTTCGGTGTGCGTCCTGGCTGAGCGCGCCCACCCAGCAGGCACCTCGACCAATGCCGAAAGGCTGATCCACCTTTAAAGGAATGCAAAAAATGGGCGAACTCTCAAAGACCAAAGCGAAGCGTGAAGAACTTGCCTATGCCGCCGGGGCTGTCGCGACCGAAAACCATGCTGCGCAGTGCCGGGCCCAGGACAAGCCGCTGACGATGCGGGGGCTCAAGGCCGCCATCCGCAAGGAAGTGTTTGCCACCATCGGGGAGCCGCCGAAGCGGGCGCGGCCGACGACGCAGGCCGAAGGATTCAAACCCGCGCAGCCTATCGGCAACGCATGGATTGATCTAGTCAGCGCCATCAAGACGCTCGCAACGGCCCCTGCCGACGTGCAGGATATTGCGGCTCGGACCGTGGAACCCCTACGGCAAAAGTTGCTTGGCGAGGCCCGAACCGCCACCGCGCGCTTGGCGGAGTGGATAGAAGCTTTGGAGAATGAGGATGTCCGCCCGCCTGCATGAACGAGTGCGTCGCGCACCGATCACAACCCCAGGTGCAAGCTAGAGCTATCGCCGGGCCGGGCGCACGCAATGCCACCCTGTGCGCGTCGGTTCTTGTCGATGCGTCTCATGCTGCATCGCAGCAACGCAGAATACCGATTACGGAAACTCGCTAGCAGTCCTGGCAAAGTCCCCAGACAGTCCCCGTGTGCTTCTGCGGCCGGGGCGGCGTGGGGACTTGGGGGATGGCAGTATTCGGGCCTGCACGGACGTGGTTCGGCGGGTGCGATGACTTGGCGAGGTCGTTACAACTGACAACGGAAAATCTAGGTGGCTATGGTTTTCCTGAACCGACATAACTTCTGAAAATCCGACATAACCCTTGCGCGCCCCCGCTCGCGCCCACTATGGTGTGGTTAGGAGGCTCATGGGCAACTCGACGTACCTGGTTCACGCTTGGCAGGATTTGACGGGGAGAGACGCCCCGCATCGTGCTCGGCTTGTCCGGGCCTTGCAGTTGGACGGCAAGATGCCCGTGGGGAAGCAGGGCAAAGCAGCCCTGCTTTCCGGTTCCGCCTTGACGCACTTTGTCCTGGCTGATGCTACCGGCGAGAGTATTGCTGGCGCAACTCAGCGAGCCGCAACCTGGGGCAGCGTTGTTCGGGACTACTCGAACGGCGTCACCACTGGCCGCGGACGTTCGCAGGCAGAAACATCCTGGTGGGCGTGGAGAGACTCGGTACGAGGTGAAGCCGAGGCGACCGACGCCAACGCGCAGTACAACATCCTGCCAGGGGCCAACGTGCTTGAGGGCGTGGCAGCGATCTTGGAGCGGATGGCGGACTCAACCCCGAACGTGCCGTTGTATGGTGACAGGAAGGTCACGTTCAATGAGCTTGTTAGCTATGTGGGGTTCCGCATAGACCTTCTGGTTGGTGAGAACGAAGGCCCAACGGTCATCATCCGCACCATGCACGGCGACAATCGTTACTCCTTGCAGGTGCAGCCGACCGTCGCCCGTTGCCCGATTAAGTCCGTCATCACGATTGAGGTTCGTCACCTGATCGTTCTCTCGCGCGTGCTGGAAACCGCCAAGGCTCGCATATCCAGCGCGCAATCAGTTCCGCCTGTTCCGCCGGCTTCCCCAGCCGGATCTGGAAACGGAAACGCCGAAGCAGTCCCCACCGCTTCGGCGCCTACGCCTGACCTTCCTAGCAGCCCAGCCGACCGTACAGCCGCCCACGCCCACCAGGAACCGTCCGTGAACAAGTCGGAACCTAGAGTGTGTGTGGGTGCGTGTGCAAGGGCTGCGAAGGGGGTTCCCTATTCACAGCTTGCACACGGAGCGTCTTTTGATGACTTCCTCGCAGTTTTCGACAACCCCCACCTTTGCTGACGCGCCGCATGGCGGGCCGCAGTCGCGTGACTTCATTGGGTCCACCAGCGTCATCCCGGAGTTGATCCAGGGATTTAGCGGCACCCCGCCGACCTATGAGAAGGTCAAGCAGGCCATTTACTCGGGCCGCATCCCTGCGGTGAAGGTGGGCGGGCGGTGGCTGGTAAGGTGCGCTCACATTGGGGTGGTCGCAGACCTTTTCGGGATGGCGCCGAAGGGCGCTTCGTCCGACCGCGCGAACTCCGCCGCGGTCGAACACGCCGTCGCCTAAGAATTCGGCCCCACCCGCGCGACGCCGGCCATGGCGTGTGCAAGTGGAGCCGGTTCTTGGACTGATACGCTACTGTTGGTTGGGACCGACAGTCTTATAGCGTAAGTCCGCCCGGAGTTCCAGGCTCACGTACAGCCGCGTCACGTTCGCCCAGGAGCGGACATGATGCCCACCAATGTTAACCTGTTCAAAACGCCGTCACCCAAAAAGCGCCGCAAGCCGGGCGCGAACGCCACCACCACCGTCGATCACCGCATCACCCTGGCCATGCGCCTGGACATGCTTGCCGACTGCGAGCTGCAGCATGGACATCACCTTGCAGCGGAACGGTTGGCGCTGCAGGCGCAGGCACTGCGCGAGGCGGGGGCGTCAGCATGACGGTCACGATGGGTTCCTTCACGGCATGTGACCGCACACGCGATCCCGCCGAGCAGTTTGCGGAAATCCGGCAAGAGGTTGTGGATAGCCTCCATCGAACGCTGGAAAGCGCGAAGCACGGTGCGTTGTTCCCGAGCTTCCTGATTGAGGCCGTCGAGAACGAAGTCTGGAAGCATCCGCGCAAGCTGACGCACAACACCTTACCAGCGATGGCGCTGCGGGAGTTCGTCAAGCGCGGTTATCCGAACGGGCTGGGCACCAGCTTCGACGTGATTGAGAAGCTGATCGCCGGCAATGAGCGCGCAATGCTCGCCTGGGACAAGGCGGTGCACGAGGAGCAAGATGCGCAATCTGCCCAACTTTCGGACCGCGGTCGGGCGGAGCGGGAAGCTGAGAAGCAGATGCGCCCCCTGGCTGCTGCCATTCTGGCCTGCCCCGGTGACATAGCTACTGCGCTGTCACACGCGCTGCTTGATGGCGGGCGACGCCAGGCGCTCAAGGCGCTGCTGGACGCCGGGCTGCGCGAGGCGGGCAAGTGAGCGCGGCCGCCTGCATCACCAAGGCGCAGCTTCTGGCTTCTATCGCATCCTGCTCGATCAGCAGTCCGCACACGGTCCCGTTGCTGCAGGCAGCTTACCATGACGTGATCTCGTTGGCCGGGGTGCCACGGTCGGCAACGGCGCCCCTCAAGGCGCTGGACCGTGCCCGGATGCCGGCCCTCGTCGTTATCGGTGACGATTGCGCGGACGGGCGTGACACCGGGCCGGATGGATGGCCTGGTGTTGGGCGCCTGACACGCTGGGCCAAGCGTGCCGTCATCAATGGTTCGGGTGGAACAGTCGAGGACTACCGCGCGGCTGTGCTGCTGGCCGTTGAGTGCCGGAAGCTGGTGCTGGTGGAATGCGGCAGCGCGCACCTGATGGCCTGGCACCGGGTGTTCGCCGATGCTGGCGTGCCGACCGTCAACATCTTCCCATCTGACGGCGCACACCCGGTTCTGCCGGCGCGGGCGGATCTACATTGAACGCCGCCGCATTGTTTACCGGAGAGGGCGTGCCGCTGCACACCGCTTCGGCAGCCTCGGGCGACCTTGATAGCATCATCTGCACGCGCCCGGTTTGCCATGTGCTGTTTGACGCCCGCGATCCGGCGGCATTTGAGCGCAACGACGTTGATCTGATCTACCTCCTGCCGATGGGATCTGGTCCGCACCAGCTTGCCCCTGAGCACCATGCCGCCATCGTTGCCGCCTTGGATCAAGGTGGGCGGATTGCCTTGCACGGTACGCACGACGAAGCCGTCTATGTGGCGGTCGAGGCCGTGCTGGCACTGGTTGGGGGAGGCCATGCTTAGCCCCCTCACGCCTGCGGAGCGGACACGCCTAGTCGGCATCCTGGGGATGCTGGGGAGCGCCCATGACGGGGAACGTGCCGCCGCGGCGGCGCTGGCGTCCCGCATGGTGCGGGAGCGGGGTCTGACCTGGGACACCCTGATCCTGGGCAGCGTTGGTCAGCAGGGCGGCAGCAAAGCGTCCGATGGTCCTGGGACCGGCCCAGAATGGCGGGCAGCACTGGCCTTCTGCCAGCGCCATCAGTGCGCCTTGTCGGACTGGGAATGCCATTTTCTCGCCGGCCTTCGGGATCGGCGCGCGCCGCCGACGCTGCGGCAGATTGCGAAGCTGAACCAGGTTGCTGACGCCTTGCGGGCGCAGGGCCTGGCCTGATGGATGGTGGCGACGAAAATCTAGACGAGCTGCGCGCCGCGCTCCGGGCCGATGCGGACAGGATCGCGGAGGCCCTGCTGGGGGTGCCGAACAAGGCGCTCTCGACAAAGCACACCTCGCGCTGGGGTAGCAAAGGCTCCCTCAAGCTGGAGCTGCGCGGCGCAAAGCGCGGCATCTGGCACTCGAAGGAGTCCGACGAAGGCGGCGACCTGCTGGCGCTCATCCGGCAGCAGCACGGGTGCGGGTTTGCGGACGCGGTGGCCTGGGCACGCGGTCAGACCGGGCTACCGGCAGAACTGCCGGACAACGAGGCTGACCGGACACGGCGGGCGCAGCAGGACGTTGATCGTCGCGCCCGGCAGGCTGAGGCGGATGCCCGCGGCCAGGCGGAAGCGGAGGAGGCACGGCGCTCCGGCGCTGCCTGGGCGCAATATATCGCCCGGGATGCCGTGCCGGCGGATGGCACGCCTGCGGACTGGTATCTGCGCCAGGTCCGCGGCATTCCGCGTCCGGCCGGCGGCTGGCCCGCTGTCGTTCGCTGGCACCCGGGCTACCGCGCCCTCGTCCTGGTCGCCACGCGGGCGGATGGCACGGTGCAGCGGATCCAGCGCATCCACCTGGGCGCCTCTGGCGGCAAGGCCAGCGTCGAGGAGGTCGAGCAGCGCGGGCTGGTGGCGGTCAAGGTCACGAACGGGCCGCAGGCCGGTGCCGTGGTGCGCCTGCCGGGTGATGCCGCCGGGCCGCTGCTGCTGGCGGAGGGGCCGGAAACCGGTCTCGCCGTGTGGTCGAGCACGGGATACGAATGCTGGATTGCCCTGGGCGGTATCGGCGGTGTCGAGCTGCCGCAAGGGCGCCGCGTGGTGGCGATCAGCGATGACAACCCGCCGGCCCGCGACGCTAAGCAGGGGGCCGCGGCGCGTGCGCTGAACAAGGCTACGGCGGCATGGCGGCAGGCTGGGATTGATCTGGTCGTGGCGACGCCCTGGGAAGCCCGGCGGCGCGACAAGTCGGACATGGCGGATGTGATCCTTGCCAACGGGTCCGCTGCCGTATGCAAGCGCATCCAAGCGGCGTTGTATCCTCGTGCGGCGACGGTGGAGCGGTTGCCCCTGGCGGACGCCGATCGGGCCGTAGCGGAAGCCGTAGGCGCGTTCTTCGACAAGGTGGACCGCATATCGACGGATCGGGTCGAGTGGGACCGGAAAGCCGCAGCAGCTATGAAGGGTTGCCTGCCGGTCGAGGAGGGCAGCGCGCCTCCACCTGCGCCGCTGTCCGATGCCGAGCCTGCGCCGATGGATCTGGACGATTGGGCTGTGGCCCTGGATACGCCGGTCGAGCCGCGGGAGCCTGTCACCTTCACGCACGGCGTCCGGGTGGATGTCGGCGTCGGCAAAAGCCATGCGGCGCGGGAGGAAGTGGGCCGGGTCTTGGTCGCCATGCGGGCGCGCGGCGACAAGCGGACCATCACCATTGCCGTGCCGGCCCATGCCCTCGGAGATGAACAGGCGGCGGCGTGGCAGGCCCTGCCTTCCGTTCAGGCTGCCGGGCTACGGGTTGCCGCTTGGCGAGGTCGAGGGGCGCTGGACCCAGCGGACCCATCCTATGCCGACCCTGATGTGCCGGAGTCGGCCAAGGCGCGGATGTGCGGCGACCTGGAACGGGTGGCGGACGTTCAATCGGTTGGATTGTCGGCACAGACCGCGGCTTGCAAGCGCACGATCAAGGATAGCGACGGCACCCGGCGAACGGTGAAGTGCCCGCTGTTCGATGGCTGCGCCTACCAAGCGCAGCAGAAGGTCAGGGCTGACCTATGGCTGGCCTCCCACAATTCCTTGTTCCATGCCAAGCCCTCGGCCCTGGGCGAAGTCGCCGCGGTGGTCGTGGACGAAGCGGCATGGCGGACAGGACTGGTCGGGGCGGAGGGGCGGCACCTGACTTTGACGCTGGATGCGCTGGCGTCTGAGAACCTGGGCGCATTGAGCGGCGTGGGGCGGGACCGGCTGCTCGATCTGCGCGGACAGCTCGTGACGGCGCTGGGCGGGATGGTTGATGGCCCGGTGCAGCGTGCGATGCTGCAATATTTCAGCCTGAGCACATCCAGTGCAGCAGAAGGCCGCGGCCTCGAATGGGAGCGGAAATCTGACTTGCTGCACCCTGGCCAAAGCCGGGCCGAACGGCGCAAGGCGATGGAGGCCCTGGAGGAGAACAAGACGGTCGCCCGTTGCGCGATGGCGTGGGGCGCGGTGGGTGCGCTGCTGGCGCCCAATGGGCCGGAAGCCTCGGGCTGGTTGGCGCTGGACGTTGAACAGACTCGGGACGGTCCTGCGCGTGTGTTGCACCTCAAGGGGCGGCAGGACGTGGCGGACGGGTGGAAGGTGCCGACGCTGCTGCTGGACGCCCTGCTGCCGGTCGAGCTGGTGCGCCCGTTCTGGCCCGATGTGGAGCTGGTGGCGGACGTGAAGGCGGCGATGCCGCACCAGCACATCTATCAGGTGACAGACAAGGCTTATGCGAAATCCATGCTGGAACCTTTGGGGGAGGAAGCGGCCAACGCCAACCCCAAAGCGGCACAGCGCCGGCTGAACCGGCTGCGTGACATGCGGGCCATGCTGGTGCGCGAGGCCGTGCAATGGGCGCCGGGACAGGTGCTGGTAGTGGCGCAGAAGGCGGTCAAAGAAGCCCTGCTTGATCTTGGCGGACTGCCGGGCAACATCGCCCTGGCACACCACAACGCGGTCGCCGGCCGGGATGAATGGCGGGATGCGGCAGCCGTCATCGTCATAGGTCGCACCCTGCCCAGCCCTTCGGCTATTGAGCGTATTGCGGAGGCTCTGACCGGGCGGGCAGTGCCGGCGCTGGACTGTTGGTATGAGCGTGCCGATGCCGTGCGGGAGATGGCGGACGGTTCCACCGTCCAGGCCGATGCGGACCGGCATCCTGACCCGGTTGCCGAGATGGTGCGGTGGCAGGTTGCGGAGGGGCAGCTCGTGCAGATCGTCGGACGGGGTCGCGGTGTGCGCCGGACTGAGGCGAACCCGGTGCACGTCCTCGCCCTCGTTGACGCGCCTCTGCCGATGCCGTTGGCCGGCACCCTCGAAGCGGCGGATGTGGAACCTGGGCCGGCTGACCTGATGCTGGCGGAAGGCGGGGTGGTGTTGGCGAATGCTCGCCATGCCTGGACTGCCTATCCGGACCTATGGCCGAGCCACAATGCTGCCGACCTGGCGATGCGGAGGAGTCCGTCATTCCCGTATAAGAGTATATCTATACGGGAAAGACGGACTCCTCGGGCCGATGGGAGCGGTCTGGTCGAGGTCGCCTATCAAGTCGCCGGTGCCGGGCAGAAGCCGGCTAAGGCATGGGCTCATCTCCTGCTCTGCCTTGATCCTGTAGCCTTCCTGACGGCACGGCTGGGTAAGCTCGTATGGTGCAAGGTAGGTGACGGCATCCCGCCTGATCCGCCGGACCTGTCGCAACCGGACCCGCCGCCGGCACCTCGCCCGTCGCCTCCATCGTCGCCTGTTGCTGACGATGAACCGCCACCTGGGCACCCCGCATGGGATCGGCCGCCGGTCGAGGATGTGGACGGCTGGGAGCCTGCTGAATGGGACGATGCAGCTTGGTCTGATGCCGGAGCTGGCGCGGTTCTGAAGGCTGGTGCCCCGGCAAGTCGCACAACTCGCACACCCAAAAAGGGGGCCGCGCCGGTCCTTGTCTGCGACGTGCCGTGGCTGCACCCGGAGGTGATGGCGTACGCTGCAGCGGACGGAGGCGCCACTCTGCTGTGTCCGTTCTGCGGCCAGCAGCACCACCACGGCGGGTTCGGACACCGGCTGGCGCACTGCGCCGCTCCACAGGGACGTGGCTATGTACTGATTGAGGTCGAGGCGGTGCCGCCTTGGCTGGTCCACCGTGCGCCGACTGCGGCGTCAGACAGGGAGCTGAGGCGATGATACCTGAAATCGTTGTGGTGGGGGGTGGCCATGCGTAATTGCAGACACCAGCCAACGCAGGCCACGCCGGACCCCGTTGCTGCTCGCATCAACTGGCTGGTCGAGCACGCCCCGAACGCTGCCGACCAGGTGGCTGACGTGCCTCTCGCCCTGAGTGCGCCCGCTGCCGTGATCGAGGCTGTCGAGCCTGTTCCTAGTGCCCCTGCGCAGCTGGACCTTACCGGCCTTGCTGCTGGTGATGCCGAGCTGTTCGAGCAAATGGCTGCGGTAAAACGGGCTTCTGCTATCGACGGCGCCGATCCGTTATGGGCAGCTCGGGTCAATGCAGAAGCCAGCGGCCTCGAAGCCCTGGCGGCATCGTTGCGCGATCCGGTGGCGCGCGGCCTGCCACGGTTGCAGCAGGGGCAGGGCGGGGAGACTGCACCACCGGAAAGCGGCGATCACTCCTGGCGCATTCGGGAACTGGAGCGGGTGGTCGCCGCACCCTCTCCAGTCCTCGCCGCCGATGCCAGCCTGGACCGGCTGCGCCTGGCGCAGAACGCCGACGTGCTGAACATGGCTGTCGAGCTGGCGCAGGACGTCGGCGCGGCGAATGGCGGGGAGCGGATGCTGTCGCACCAGCTCGCCGCCGCGCACCAACTCGCTATGAGCCTGTTTACCGCTTCGGCAAACGACCTGCATCGGCACCAGGCCGCTCCAACACTGAATGCGGGCGCGCTCTTGGAAGCCCAGCGTTCTGCCGCGGTCGGCGCACGTGTGATGTCCGCCTTTGCGCAGGGCATGGCGGTGCTGGATCGCCTGAGAAATGGCAATCGGCAGGTGGTCACGGTGCAGCATACGACGGTGGAAAGCGGCGGGCAGGCGGTGATCGCCGGCAGTGTGACCCCGGGGGGTGCTCCTGCACGGTCGGCTGTGTCTCGTAGGGGTAGGGGGGCAAAATGAACAAAGCACCGGTTGTGCCGGAACGCCTGGCGGCTGCCCGTGCTGCCCCTCGATGCGGTGCCTGTTGCAAGCGCACGGGCCTTGCCTGCCGTGGTCCGGCGATGCTCAACGGGCGCTGCCGTTTTCACGGCGGACGCAGCACGGGGCCGCGGACGGCTGCCGGTAAGGCCAACTCCCTCGCCGCGGTTTGGCGCCATGGCAGGCGGGATGCAGCGGCGCGGGCTGCTGCTGCGGAGCGTGGCCGGGCGCGTGCCGAGCTGGCGGAGCTGCGCCGGCTGCTGGCTGAAATTGATGCGCTGTAACCGACCACGGCGCCGCGGGGTTTCGTCAGCAATACGCGCACGTGTTCTCGCGCACGGCTTGATTTTCAACAACTCGAAGGACGCCACAAGCCATGTCCACCAACGTTGCCACACTGCCTTTGCGCATGACTGACCGCAAACGCCTGCTCTCCCATCTGATCAAGTTGGGTGCTGCCGATCCTGGCCAGCGCGCTGCGGCTGCGCTCCAGGCTACTGAGCTGCTGCAGCGCAAGGGGCTGTCCTGGGCCGCACTCGTCCCGGTTGGCCGCGATGACGACGCCGACGAGGCGCCGCCTGACTGGCGGGCACAGGCCCTCGAACTGGCGGAGCACCCTGCCCTGGTGCCGGACGAACGCACTTACCTGCTCAAAATCGCTGGCTGGCGCGTGCCGGGTGCTGCGGCTCTGGTGCGGCTGCGGGAGATTGCTGAACGGGTTGGGATTGAGTTCGCTTAGTAGAGCGGTGGGCGATCTTGGGTTCGGCTGCGGCATGAAGCGCACGATGGGCCAACATGCATCCCAGAGCCGCCATTGACGTTGTAACTGTCCCCGCGCAGGTTCAAGAACATGACCATCTACGCCATCATCCTTGAACCAAATGCTAACAACCATCTTCTTGGTCCGACTATTGTTGCTCTGTTCCCAAGTAGTCATTATGCTATGGCTGGCAACTATGCCTGGCTTATATCATCAAATAAGACTGTGACGCAAGTATCTGATGATATTGGTCTTACAAGTGGTGAACATGGCGCTGGTGTTGTTATCGAAGTTGCAAGCTACTTTGGGCGGGCTAATCCCAACATATGGAACTGGATTAAGACGAATTGGGAGTCAGTGGCGGTACCAGGGGCGTAGAGTGACTGACAACATTGAGCCGACTGAGCCTCAGCCGCCAGAAGACTTCGCGCAGACAACGCCGAAGTTCAATCCTTTGCTACACGCAATGAATACAAGTAGCATGATATTTGAGATGCAGGGTACGCTGGGCGAGGTCAAGCAGGCGGTGCTTGCTCTCACTAACCTTGTAGAACAAGGCAGAACCCGAATGGATGTGGTCGAGAAGTCATCCAGCGATATCAAGGCCGCCTTGGGTCGTCTGGAACCGATGCTTGGACGTATGGATGATCGCGCTCGCAAGCTGGAGGTGGACACCTTACCGAAGCTTGCAACGGATCTAGGAGAGCTGAAAGGGCGCGTGTCCCAGCTTCCAACCACCATCGCCATCTTCACATACATGGGCGGCCTAGTCGCACTCACGATTGTGTTGTTTGGGGCGGCGTTTGGGGTGCTGAAATACCTATCGCATTAGGCGTCTCGCTTCCCATCAACTCCGTCATCTTCCCCGCTATCTGGCCTACTCTCATCAGTAGCACCGCATCCGTTGTATGGACACGCTAATCTCAGCGTGCATCCAATTCTACCACGCGCGCTTCCAGCGCCGCCCGTGCCGCGGCGATCCGGGACAATCAGGCCGGTGTTGCGAAGGGGTTCCTCGGCGGCGCCAATCCGGTGCAGCAGGTCGGGTCCATCCTGAAAAGCAAGACGGCGGTCCAGGACGCGGCGCAGCTCGCGAAGCTGACCGATGGCAACCCGGATGCACGCGCCGGACTGCGCCGGGCGGTTGCCGATTACATCCTGCGCGACCTCAAGGGCAATGACGGGTCAGCTACGGGCCTGGAAACCGCGCTGAATGGCGATCGGCTGCAAACCTTCTTGCGCAACAGCGGGCCGGCGCTGCGGCAGTTCATGGCTCCGGCGGACATGACGGCGCTGCAGGGCGTCGCGGATAGCCTGGCGTCGGCGGGGTTGTTGAAGCAGCGCGGTGTCGGGTTGTCGTCGGCGCCGGCTTCTACCTCCATCCTGCAGCGGTTCGCGCACGAGATGGCCGGGCTGACGCTGGGTGGCGCGTCGGGTGCCGGGATCGGCACGGCGCTCCTGGGGCCGGTTGGTGGTTATGTCGGCGGCGCCATGGGTGCTGCGATGGGCAAGGCGCTGCAAGCGGCACGCGAGGCTGGCGTCCAGACCACGGATCACCTGGTGAGCCAGGCCCTGCTCAACCCGGCGCTGATGCGGGTGCTGCTGAGCAAGGCGACGCCACAGAACCAAGTGTCGCTGATGACGGCGCTGGGCAACCAGCTTCGCCAGGTGTTGCTCGTGTCGGCGGTACAGTCCGGCGGCCAGCAGGATCAGGGCCAGACCGCCAATCAAAGGTTTGCGGTGCGACAGAACGACCTGGCGGTGCTGGCGAGGCCCGGCACGGCGTCCTACGCGGCTGCGCCACGCAATGCTTTGACGCGGTAGGCCGCCGTGTTCCGTTCCATCACTGTAGCTTCGGCAGGTTGCGGAGAACCTTCTTCATCGTTGCCATCAGGGCTTCTGTCCCTTGTCTCGACAGGGGTGCCCATATCCATCCATATCCAAGGTGCATCAGGTATAGCCGAATCTGGGTCGGCGCGTGTGGATCAGGCGACACATACCAGCGCGTCGCCGGCACCACAGACCACACACTGGTTTCGTTCAGGTCTTCATCTGGCATGGCGGGCAGCATGCTGGCTCGCATCACTGCGAGTTGGCGCATGACGTTCTCAAGCTCGTCCGCCTTGAGCGTCAACGTAGCCGGCAGGTTCAGCCGTACTGTCTTCCGATCCTCGTCAAGAGTCATCGAAAAGCTCTGCGGCTTGTCCGTCATCAAGTTCTCCGTTGGATTGTTCGCGCTCCCGATGCTGGCGAAGGTCAGGGCTGCGGGCAATCGTACCCCGGCTGAACATCCGCCGGGCGATGCCGGGGGCGGGCAGTTGATCGCCGCCGAACAGAGAGAATGCGCATGAGCATCTTGCCCTTCGCTGACGGTGCGACCGATCCCACCCCCCAAGCTGGCGGAGCGTAGAGATATGGCCTTCTCAACCAACGACCTCGCTGCCGCAACCGCCGCCAATGCGAAAATAGACGCCCTCCGCGCTGAAGTGCTCGCGACGGGCGTGCTGAACCACACGACGGCAACGACCTCGCCCCCAAACACGCCGACTTCCCTCTCCGGCACGCCGGCCGGCGCCCGCGCCACGACTGCCATCGCTATATCCTGGGCAGGCGCGATCCTACCCTATGTAGCTAGCGCCACCCTGACGCAAAGGACGCCCCGCATACCGGCGCGGTCGTTCCTGGGACCGGCGCTGTTCGTGAACGAGTATCGCATTCACAAGCTGTTCGTGTATGCGGTGTTCAAGGCGATGAAGCTGAGCAGCGCGGTGGACGAAGCGGCGGGCGACATGCAGGGGTGGGGCCGGGCTGCAGAGTACACCTATCCGGGTGCATGACTGCTGGGCAGTGGCGTCGAGGGGCGCTACCCGGCTGCCCTATTACCCAAACCGAGATGAGCGGCGCAGCATCCCGAACGCCGCGATGCCCAGCCCGAGCGTTGCCAACGAACCCGGCTCGGGAACTGGGTTAGCTGTCACGGCCGCGGCGATCTGTCCGGCTACGGCGCAGGTGTCTGATCCGCAGCGGCCACTGTAGTTGTCCGATCCAAGCGTGCCGCCAAATGACGTGCGTCACAAGCCAGTTACTATGCCAATCCTTACAGTGTGTTCGTGCGCTTGATTGATACAGCACATCCCGGATGGACATGTGACTTCAACTTACCTGCGCGATTGCATGATCGTCCTTGGCTGGAACGCAGCGGAGATGGCAAACCGACTCTGCTGCCCTGAAGAGTTGGTTCGAGAGTGGACACGGGGTACGTCTTCCATCCCGCTGTTAGTGGTGCGATGGCTGGATGCGCGGGTTGACGCTGCCGTCCTGCTACCAGCGCCCACCTTCTCTCAAACGAAGAGTGCGCGTGTAATGTATTTTGGGCCAGAGCGGCGGAAACTTCGGCCGTAACACTTCCTCCCCAAACCGGACATTTCCTGACGTGCCCGTTCTGGGTGCCGGTGTGATCGTCGGCCCCGGCCCATTTGCAATTCTCTGTTGCGGGCCTGAACCCTGGCGTCTGACCTCTGGGAGGTGGCGCTGGGACTATCCCCACTCCTGCGGTGTGGTTGTCCGTAGGGGTGGGGCACTACCCGGGCGCCGGCACCATCTCTAACCCCTAATCGAAGCGCCCTGCCCTGCCCTGCCTCTTGCGCCAGGTGGGCAAGAAATCGAGCCTGGCCTGATGTCCGCCAACACCAGCCAACGCAAGCTGCACGGTGCCGTCATGGGCGCCACCGTGTCCGACTTCACCGGCTGGCGGCTGGTTGTAACCTGCCGCGGTTGCTGCACCTGCCGGAACCGTATCAGCAGTTGTGGCAGATGCCCTGCCAGCGCCGTCCCCGCGTCTCGCCTGCAGCCCGGCGCCACCTTCGCCACGGTGCTGCACCGGCTGCGCTGTGCCAGATGCGGCAGTCGCGCCGACCGCGTGCTGCTGGACAATCAGGCCCCCGACTGGCGGCGGCGCGTCATTCGGCTGTGGGGTCGAGGGGCGCACTCCTAAACGGGCCGCGCTGGTTGATCAGCTCCACCACCACCCAAGGCATCCAGGCGGCGATCCGACCACCAGCGCTTCCTCAAAGGCCAGGCCCGGCGGCATTATGGCTTGCAGCTCGGTCAGGTCCTGTGCGGCCAGGTGTCCCGGCAGCAGCCGGCCGCCGTCGCGCGCCTCGGTGTGTGCCCGCGCCATCACGCCGGCACCGTTTGGGGCTGGAATCGCGAACTCACGTCGACGGCTTGCACGGGCAAAGGCCACAAAACCTCCACGGACTACCAGCACAAATAACCCCGCCAGCGGGGTCAAGATTGGACGCTTATAGGGGGTCAACTTTCAACGCCGATTGACACATTTGGCGGCCCGCCGTCTCTGCGTGGGTAACATGTACGCGGTTACCAAGCGTTCCTTCTCAGTGAAAACGAATCCCATTCTCATCCACTGACGACGTCCGCTTCTGCTAATTATCTCAGGAGCTCACAATGGCCGGTGTCGCGGTGCCGAGTTCGAGCCAATCCTGGCTCTCGGCATGAGGTTCAGCGCAGCAACGTGCCCCCTTTCGATGTAAACCAGCGCAGGTGTGGGACCCAGGGGAACTCTGGATTTTCAACGCAGTGTAGTGCTGATCAGCGCCGAAACCCGCTGCCGACCCACAGTCCAGGTCGCCTTATGCTGCTTTTCTGTTCCGCTCAGCCGCACAGGCCGGCATCATGCAGCCAGCGCCAGGGATGGATGGGTGGGGAACACCGGCCGGCAGCTTGGCCGTGTCCACTGATCCATTCCCGATGTTACCTACAGTTCCTTGTATGCCTCTGGCCGGGGTAAGGGGGCAGGTCAGCATGCCACCGCCGTTTGGGTCAGGGACGGTCGCCTATGGACGCCGATGACGAACCTACACTGGCTCGGCTTCCAAGGCGGTCCAGGTCGTCGTCCAACTCGGCCCAATCCGGCGCCATGACCGCCACCTGCCAAAGATGAATTCTGACCCCGCTACCATCCGCGACCTGCACCTCGTGAATGGCTGGCACGTCAGCATCCAGCTTGGGGAAGACCAGTGCCGCGTCCTTCAGACCCAGAATTCGGGCATAGGTGAAGGCCTGACGCAGGTCCGCGTCCGCTACGTCAGCGCTACTGCCGATCCGTTTCCACTTGGCGTCGAGAACCAACAACGGCTGCCCTCGCCGGCGAACTACCAAGTCGGGCCGGAGCATAAATCGGCCGCCAACGTCGAAGCGATACGTAGCCTGCTCGTCAACGGTGCAGTCAGGCAGCACCCGCCGCAAGCGGGTTGCCAGCAACGCTTCGAACACCTTGCTCATGTTGAACATCAGGGTCGGTCCGGGCGTCTCGACGCCCGCCTCGGGCGCCGCCCCTAAGCCATCCGCCAGCAAGCCCAGAACCTTCAGCAGTGGGGCCAAGCGTGCGTGCCGTCGGTCGAGGGCGGCGCGGCCGCCCAGCTGGCGCGCCACCTCGGCAAGAGCCCGCAGTGGGCCTATGAAATCCGCCACGGCATCCATCCGCATCGTGGCTTCCCGGCACTTCGCGGCCGTTGAGGTCACGCGGGTGATCCTGGCGACCCATCGGATGCCAGCCTTGATGATCCTGTTCACCGGCGTGTCGGCCAGGAAATCGTCAGTGCGTACGAAGTGGGCGTCGAACCGCTCTGGCAGCCGGGCAAGCTGCCTAGCAACCAGCAATCGCCCACGGACGACTGGTATCTTCTGATCCATCTGGCGGTAGGCATGCACCAGGCCCATGCGGACCTGCTGAAGCGCCAAGTTGGCGGCAAAGCGAAGATAGGCTTCGATGAGGTTCGGGCTGTCGGCATAATCGGCCGCCGTTTCCTCAAGCGACGGCGCGACATCTGCGGCGGAGAGCATCCGCATAAGCAGGGCGCGCGTGGCCGGGTCGTCGAGGCTCCCGATTTTGGGCAGAACTTCCAGGGTGCGCCCTCCAGGCATGGCTATAGCTCCGGCATATCCACCCAATCGGCAATACCACCGGCCCTGCGCGCGCTCTTCGGTGAAGAAGGTAAGCCCGCGGTCGCGCAGCCTTACCAGATACTCCAATTCCGCTTCGGTCAGCCCGTCGTGACCAATTGGCAGGCGGCCATGCTCCCGAACCCGGAGCACCGAACTCAAGCGGCGTCCCCGACTGGTTCGGCCTCAGCCGGTGACGGCTCAGGGCAGATCTTGGTGAAGTGCCCGAGTTCCCAGGTCGTCGGCTCTCCAGGGTCGTAGAGGACACGCTCCGAGCCATTGGTGGCGGCATCGCCGAACAATCGTTTTTTCTCGGCCTGCCCGATCACACGCTTGGCGATGAGGTCTGTAGATCGGACCTTGGTCGAGTGCTCGCCGATGACGAGGCAAGCGCGCGACCAGTCGTCGAAGAAGTATTCTGTAAGCAAGGGTAGGATCCGGCCGGCGAAGCGCTCGCGCAGGTCGGCCAGGGACCGGACGCCAAACAGCCACGCGTGGCCGATCTGGTGGTCGCGATCAAGCAGGTATCGCAAGCGCTCGTTCATCGCTCGCAGGATCGCCGACAGGTCCAGGCTGGCGAGTTCCAGGTCCTGGCATTCGGCAAAGTCGGCCGTTAGGGCCGCGTAGTCGACATCCACCTCACGGAAGATGAACCGGCGCCGCAGCGCGACATCCATTAGAGCAATGGACCGGTCGGCGGTGTTCATGGTGCCGACGATCCAGAGGTTACCAGGCACGGAGAACTCCACCTTGCTGTATGGCAATGTCACTGGCACCCCGCGCTTGTCCTCCTCGATGATGGTGATCAACTCGCCCAGCACGCTGGCGAGGTTGGCGCGGTTCACCTCGTCGATCACCAGCAAGTATGGATCGTCGGGCGCGGCCCGCGCTGCCTCGCATGCCTGGCGGAAGACGCCCGGTACGACCTCATAACGGATCGGACCGCCCTGGCCGTCCGAGGTCGGCCTGAGGCCTTCGACGAACTCCTCGTACGCGAAGCCGGGGTGGAAGGTGACCGTCCGCTTCCGGTCGCCGAACTGAGCAGCCATCTCACCAAGTGCCCGGAAGGTCTTCCCCGTCCCTGGTGGGCCGTAGAGGATCAGGTTCTTTGGCAGTGTCGGATATACTGGGGGAAGCACATCGGTCTTCTTCTCTTTCGGCGGCGGGTCCGGCGGGTCCGGCGGGTCCTCTGGCCTCCTGGTGGCGCCGACTTCCTCACCACCGATGATATCGAGGGCGTCGGCCAGCTTGATCGGCGCCAGCGTCGCCGCGATCTTGTTGAACGCCTTTGTCTTGATCCGGAGGTCGGCGTCACCGAGCCACTCGACCGGAATGGTATGACCAAGGGCATCGTCGTATCCGGTCGGCGGCTTGCCGGTGAGGGCGACGCCACGGATGCGAACGATGCTGACCTTCGCCTTGGGATCCGCGTAGGTCGCCTTAGCTAGGACGATGCTGCCCGGCCGCGCCGCCAATTCAATGAAATTGGCTAGCGCTACCGACGCGTTTTTCTCGGCGGCCCCGGCAATGGCTTGGGCGCGGCGCTTCCGCTCATCCGCCGGCAACTCCGCAGCACCCTCCACCAGGGAGCGCAAGCCGGGCTCGGCGCCGAAGCCGACCGCGTAGGCCCGCGCCTCTTGGAAGCGCGGCAGCATATCGTCGTCCCCGTATTTGACGCCCCCGAACCAGATATCCGAGATTGAGAACACGCCCCAGATGAAGCCTTGGACATCCACCATATCGACGGGCTTGAGAGCCGACAGGTCCTGTCTCAATGCTTCGGCAACGTTTCTGCAGGTCCGATACTCCCCGGTGGTCAGCACCGGCGCGGCAAGGGCGTCCGGTTTCTTTGTCAGGCATTGCAGGGCGCGGGACATGGCGTCGGATCGGATGACCAGGTCGCGGTCCGGGTAGGACAGCATCAGGATCAGGGAGGGCAAGGTCCGCGACGTCGGCGCGCGCGACGAAGCATCCACCCGCTCATAAAGCGGCTGCATACGGGCGTTGAAGCCGGTGACGTCCGGCGTTGCGTCTTCCTGCTCGCCCGAGGCCAGCAGCATGGCCACTGCCTCGACGAAGATCCGCGCCTCGGCATTTGCGCCGAGGCCCGTGATGGCGGGCTGGTAGCGGTAGTTGAGAAAGTTGCTGGGCGGCTGCAGCAGCGCCGACGACAACTCTGCCGCCTTGACGCCCTCGGAGCCCTCCGCGAGCGCCCACTGCAGCATTTCAGGCTGTGCGACGGCCTGCCAGCGGGCGATGATGCCCGCCTTATAGGTGCGCTCCTCCTCGACGAATCGGGGCGCGTCGAAGGTGTTGCCGTACATCAGGCGGAACAGCCGTTTGGCGCCGATGACGCGCTCAGGGTCGAGCTTGATGCCCCTCGGGTCGAAGCGGTCGTAGAGGATGCGGGCGAAGTCGAGCGGGGTCAGACCGCGCGGTGCGGCAACCTCCTCGAACAACCTGAACAGAAGCCGATTGCGGGCGACCGGTCCGTCGGGGATGTGCTCTGCGTCTACGCCGAACCCGGCCAGCAGCTTCGCCATGTGGTCCATGCTGTTGATCGGAAGAAAGCGGTCCGGGAAGTAGCTCTGCAACAGCTTCACGGTTCGGCTGCGCTTGGTTTTTGCGAGCGGCTCGGCATCCGCTGCCTCGGGCATAGAATCGCCACCGAGCGCGACCACCCTCGCGTGCCACCCCGCGACCTCGGCCATGGCCTGTTCCGGGGTTGATGAGGCCAGTTCCGGCGGCAGATAGTAGCTACCGTCCTTCTGGCGATAGATGATGTGACCGCGCGACGAACCAGGGCTGTAGCGTCCAACATCGGCAAGGCCCTGCTCCAGCGACCAGCAGAAGTTGTCCTGGCCGCCGCTGCCGATCGAATAGTCCTGTAAGGACATGCTGGCGAGGCGGTCCGCCGGAAACCTTGCCCGGAACTTCGCCAAGGCAGCACTGGCCGCCGCGTTATCCACTGGATCGGTCCGGGCTGCCACTACCGCCGCCAGCAACTCGCGGATCTGGGGCGTGTCGCTGAACGGTGCCGCGAGCGCGATCAGGCCCTTGCCCATCTCCGTAGCGCGCAGGTCATTGCTGCCGCTGCTCTTCTCCAAGATGCCAGCCTGGACCAAGTCAGCGACGGTCCAGTGGAGACGGTTCAGCCAGCGCGGCGTCCGCGCTGGCCCCGGTTCGATTTCATTGAGTTCAGCGGGCCAGCCGAATTCGCCCGTGTAGGCATTGCGGACGCCTTCATAGGCTGCCTGCTTAGGTAGCGCGCTCCCTGACACGGAATGCAACTGGGCCAGCAACGCTTTCGTGGCGAACGCCTTGAAGCGTGCCACCGCGTCAGTCTCAACCACTCTGGCATCTCCTACTTCGAATCAGCGACTACCTACGGGAGCAGCATCGTCGGCATGAACGTGACAAGGTGCAATGCCGTCCGGCTTGCCGGAGGGGTCTGAGGAGCAAGCGATACCTTAGGCAAATTCGCCTTGGGCACCGCTGCGCCCATTTAGTAGCTGCGGTGGGCCATCCGCAACCCCGGCAGAGCGGGATCTCTAGGATGCCAGGGGGCGTGAACAAATGACGGGGGTCCGGTGGCAGCGGAACCGAGCGCTCCTGGCGCGATCTCAAGCGCCACCACCTGGCCCATCACACGTTCAAAGACACCAGCGACCTCACGGCCGCCATCCACACCGCCGTCAAACGCCTCAACACGGAACGCATGAAGGACCATCCGTGTGACAAGCTAGATAAGGCTGCTTAGTCGTGAGAACATCTGTCTGACGCCCTCAATTTGAGATTTGAGGGCGTCCTGCGTCAGGTCCAACAACAGCTTGATGTTTTCAGGGTGAACATAGTCAGCCTGGGTTTCATCGCCTCCAAGCACGATCTCGGGCCAAATCGGCCGCGAATCGGCGTCCTTGCCATGCGCTAGCAGTCTGATCATCCGTGCCCCGCCACGTCTTGGGGTATCGTGAACAGGTCCAGGGCGTGCAGCACCCCCTCGCGCACGTCCACCTCGGGTTCCGGTCGCTGCGCCAGGATCAGCACGCCCTTGCCGGCCATCACCAGCTTGACGGCCTCGATCATTAGGACGTTCGGGATGGCATCTGGCGTGGCGTCGTCGGCCACCGGCCAAACCCGGGCCACGGGCGCCAGGTCGCCGGTTGTGACCATGGAGCGGTGCGGGCAGGCGTCGATCTGGTCCTGCGCAAGCGGCGGGGCGGGAGGGCTAAGGGCGTTGCCGTCCGCGTCGTAGATGCCGCCGGGGAAGGTGCTCATTTGATACCCGCTGCTTTCTGGCCCAACCCAAGCCACCCTCACGTTGGATCACTCTTCCGCCGCTCGCGCCAAACTTCCGCAGCGCTATCCCAAACGGCCGCCCGTCCAACCAGGTCGCGAAACGCATTAAGAACCTCCTCATGCACGCGAGGGCATTTCGAGGGTGTCACCACAACAGCCAAGTCCAGCTTAGCATCCCGAAGGGAACGTACCGCCTGGTCGTTGTTGAATCCGTTCTGCCAGGTAAGCAGGTAAAGCAGCACGGCGGCGCCTCTTTTGATCTCAGCCTCACCGAGTTCGGGCGGACGTGGTGCCCTCACGAACTTTGCTTCCGCAGCCGCACGTTAGGTGCGTCGCCGTTGGTGAACTCGACGCCGGCTGCCTCCAAGGTGGCGCGGATGATGGCAACGGTATCTACCTGGTCCGTTCGGCAATACAGCTTGGCAACCTGCCCGCTCCGCTCAAAAATCCGCACCGTGTGCATCGAAGTGCCGCTACGCATGCCTAACCGAGACATGCTCCAGCCTAGCAACAGGCGAGCAGCCTTGACCTGATCCGGCGTCATCGGCCCAGTCTCCGCATGCGCGGCCTTGATACACGCCCGTCTATGAACTCAATGCCGGCTGCTTCTAGGGCGGCACGTACAGAAACAACAGCATCGCTCTGCTCCGTCTGGCCGTCTGGCTCAGCTGCTCGCCGTCTCTCCTCAAGTGTCGTCACCATGTGTTCCGACAACGCGCTGCGGAGCGCCAGTTGCCGTATAGTCCAGCCCAGCAAAGACCGGGCGGCCTTGATCTGATACGGGGTTACTGGCTCAGTGGCGCTCATGCCTGGCCCGTTACGTCACCAGGCGATGCGCGCTGGTCCAGCGCCAGGGCCATTCAGTTCTGGCATATCGGCCTGTGCGTGAGCGGTGGCGGGGTGACGTAGCTGTACCGGCGCGCAATGATGTACGGCTCGACGCGCAATCAAGGCTGTTTTCTGGCGCACGTTAGCTGAGACTGAAGCGGTGGTCTGACGCACGCTATCTGAGACTCAACGCACGGTCGTTGAGACAGACGCAAGATCATGCGTCTCGACGCACAATCATAGAGACTGCGCAGATCGGGGAGGGGCGGACGCCAATCGTCGGCATCCATAGGCTGCTAATAGCCGCGGTCTTGTTGCTGTCTGAGCTTTTTGGTCCGGTGGCGTTGGTAAGCCTCGATCTCGCGTAATAGCGGAACGCGTCGGTGGAAATTCAGATGAGTAATTGAAACAAGATGTGGGGTTTCAGTGTTAGGGCCACCAATGTCCAAGCCGCAGATTATTCCTCCCATGTCCCCGGTGTAAAACACAGTGATGACATTACACTTCGACGGAATTGGAGTGTCCGGCGACTTTTCTGCCAAGAGCTTAGCTAGAAGCGGCGTAATACTTACCTCAATGGGCAACGACTCCTTCAACCGTGCGATAAGTAGGTCAGTCTTTTCGTGCTGATCAATCATTGATGTTCCTCGAATCGGCGTATGCATTGGTCAGGCGACATTTTAGGGGGCTGCGACCGGCGGGAGAAGCCTTACCCCCCCTGCCGTCCATGGTGGAGGGCAGCGGGCCTCCGCGACTGGTCAGTCATGAACGCAAGAAAAACGAGCGGTTTTCTTGTGGTCGCGCCAAGCAGGCTGGCTGAGGCCAAATGCCGCACGGAAACCCGTTGCGGAAATGATCGCCAGCTTGCGGGCTGC
>JAABUS010001951.1_pt1 | contig 41642 bp, 46 predicted proteins | sample 5560161 | NCBI WGS metagenome assembly JAABUS01 (sample SAMN10711885, study PRJNA513376) | rock metagenome | isolation source: Antarctica rocks | place: Antarctica: Victoria Land, Trio Nunatak nord | collected 2016-01-04
CCTGACCCTGACCACCGCCAAAACCAAGGCCGTCTCCAAGCCAGCTCTCGACGCGGCCACCCAGCGCGCATCCGCTCATGAGTCAACGATGCCAGCTACGCGCGCATCTTGACATGAGTCACCGGGGCGGCTGATCAGGGACGGAGCCGACCCCGCGCGATGGCGTACACGAACCGGTGACCACGGTGCTCTGAGCAGTTCCACAGCTGGTCGCGCTGCGGCCAGTACGTCAGATCCTCGGGTCCGATCGCCAGCACGCCACGCAGTTCGTGGGCTTCCTCACCCGGCCCCCTGACCCACATCGAACCGGGGGTGCGGGAGCCGCGGCTGGTCGAGAGGTAGTAGGTGCCCTCGACGACGGTCGCACCCTGCATGTGTGCCGGCTGGCCAGGCAGCAGCTCCAGCGGCCGGGCCGTGCCCTCGTCCATCGCCAGTGCAGCCCGCCGCGCGTCGAACCTGAACCGGACGAGCCGGTTCTCCGTCCCGCCCCTGCCGTACTCGCCGGCGATCAGCTGGTGCTCCTCGCCGGTCCGGTCGAGCGACACGAAAGAGAACTTGAACGGAAGGAAGCCGCGGTCGTTGACGGCACGGTACGACGTGCGCTGCGGAAGCACGTACCGGTAGCCGCGCGGGCCGTCGGACTCGTCGACGCGACAGATGTCGTCCACCTCGAACGTGCGCATGCCACCTCGGGTGTCGGCGACGAGGATCGACGGGCCATACCAGACGATGCCACCCGCGTGGACCGGCACCGGCCGCATCGACACCTTGCGGGTCAGCCAGCTGCGCTTCGGCTCGACCAGCAGCACGTGGCGGTAGCGCGGTGCCGCCTCGTCGCTGATGTCGACGAAGCTGAGCCGGGCGCCTGGGGTTCGTCCGCGCACTCGCTTGGCGTACCAGCCGACCACGATGACCCGGCGGCCGCGGATGTCGTCGCTGTCGCTTGCGTCCGCCGACGTGGTGATGCCTTGGGGCCACCACTCGTCGTCGTTGAAGTCATCGTCGTCCCAACGGAAACCGTAGTCGGCAGCGGTGGCGGGTACGTCGACGACGACGGCGTCGCGATCGAGGTCGTCGAGGACCTCGTCGATGCCGCACCGTCCGCCAAGTGACCCGGCCAGCTCTTCGACCCGGTGCCGCAGGTCGCGGCCCTCGCGCAGCCGGATGCCGTCGCCGCTCGGGCGGCTACCGAACCAACGCCGAGCCCTCTGGTCCAGGTCCACGATCCACGCCACAGCCGTCGATCGTAGGCCACCTGCCTGATCCGCGCGTCAGACCTCTTCGCGCTGGGCCGTGTCGCCGCGCCGGGAGATCTTCGAGCCGAGCCAGACCAGCGGGTCGTACTTGCGGTCGGCGACGCGCTCCTTCATCGGGATGATCGCGTTGTCGGTGATCTTGATGCCCTCGGGGCAGACCTCGGTGCAGCACTTCGTGATGTTGCACATACCGAGGCCGGCGGCGTCCTGCGCGAGCTTGCGCCGGTCGTTGGTGTCGAGCGGGTGCATGTCGAGCTCGGCGTACCGCAGGAAGAAGCGCGGTCCGGCGAACGACAGCTTGTTGTCGTCGTGGTCACGGATCACGTGGCAGGTGTCCTGGCACAGGAAGCACTCGATGCACTTGCGGAACTCCTGGCCGCGCTCGACGTCGACCTGCTGCATCCGCCGCTTGCCGTCGGCGTCGCGAGGCGTAGGTGCGAACGAGGGAAGCTCCTTGGCCTTCTCGTAGTTGTAGGAGACGTCGGTGACGAGGTCGCGGATAACGGGGAACGCCCGCAGCGGCGTGACCGTGATCGTGTCGGCCTCCGCGAAGTCGGCGAGCCTGGTCATGCACATCAGCCGCGGCCGGCCGTTGATCTCTGCACTGCAGGAGCCGCACTTGCCGGCCTTGCAGTTCCAGCGCACCGCGAGGTCGCCTGCCTGGGTGGCCTGGATGCGGTGGATGGCGTCCAGCACCACCTCACCCTCCTCGACCGCCACGGTGTAGTCGCCGAGGTCGCCGCCGTCGGCGTCACCCCGCCATAGCCGCATCTTCAGGTCGTAGCCCATTCAGAGCACCTCACTCAGTTGTCGACTCACAGTCATCAGACGTCGAAGAGCGTCTTGAGCTCGTCGGGCATGACCGGCAGCGGTTGGTGCTTGAGCTCGACGCGGGTGTCCTTGCCCGCCGGCAGGGTCAGCACCAGGTTCTTCGTGCCCCAGCTGTCGTCGGGGCCAGGGTGGTCGTCGCGGGTGTGGCCGCCGCGCGACTCCGTCCGCTCGAGCGCGGCCTTGGCGATGCACTCGGAGACGAGCAGCATGTTGTTCAGGTCGAGCGCGAGGTGCCAGCCGGGGTTGTACTGCCGGTGGCCCTCGACCGTCAGGTTCTTCGCCCGCTCCTTGAGCGCCTCGATCTCCCTCAGCGACTCGGTGAGCTCGTCGGCCGTGCGAATGATGCCGACCAGGCGCTGCATGACGGCTTGGAGATCGTGCTGGATCGTGTAGGGGTTCTCGCCACCCTCGCGCGAGAACGGCACCAGCGCCTGTTGTGCCGCCGCCGTCACCTCGTCGTCGGGCACTCGCGGTCGAGTCGTGCCTTTGACGCGCTCGGCGTGGTACGCCGCGTTGAGTCCCGCCCGATGACCGAAGACCAGAAGGTCCGACAAGGAGTTGCCGCCGAGCCGGTTGGAGCCGTGCATGCCGCCCGCCACCTCGCCCACGGCGTACAGACCGTCGACGACGCTCGCGCCGGTGTCGGGATCGACTTCGACGCCGCCCATCACGTAGTGGCAGGTGGGTCCGATCTCCATCGGCTCGGCGGTGATATCGACGTCAGCGAGCTCCTTGAACTGGTGGTACATCGACGGCAGCCGGCGTTGGATGAACTCGGCAGAGCGCCGGGACGCGATGTCGAGGAAGACCCCACCGTGCGGCGATCCACGGCCGGCCTTGATCTCGGTGTTGATGGCGCGGGCCACCTCGTCGCGGGGGAGCAGCTCGGGTGGGCGGCGGTTGTTGGTCTTGTCGTCGTACCAGCGGTCGCCCTCCTCCTCGGTGTCGGCCGTCTCTCCCTTGAAGTACTCAGGGATGTAGTCGAACATGAAGCGCTTGCCCTCGGAGTTGCGCAGGACACCACCGTCACCGCGCACCGACTCGGTGACGAGGATGCCCTTCACCGAAGGCGGCCAGACCATGCCGGTCGGATGGAACTGCACGAACTCCATGTTGATCAGCGACGCACCGGTACGGAGCGCGAGGGCGTGGCCGTCGCCGGTGTATTCCCAGGAGTTGCTGGTGACCTGGTAGGACTTGCCGATGCCCCCGGTCGCAAGCACGACGGTCGGAGTGTGGAACACGATGAAGCGGCCCGACTCGCGCCAGTAGGCCAGCGCTCCGGTCACCCGCTCGCCGTCGTCCGTCGGCGTCCTGAAGACGTCGGTGACCGTGCACTCCATGAAGACGTCGATCCCGAGCGCAACCGCGCGCTGCTGCAGGGTGCGGATCATCTCCAGACCGGTGCGGTCGCCGACGTGAGCGAGGCGCGCGTAGCGGTGCCCGCCGAAGTCCCGCTGGGAGATCAGGCCGTCTGGGGTGCGGTCGAACAGCGCACCCCACTCTTCGAGCTCGAGGACCCGCTCGGGCGCCTCCTGCGCGTGCAGCTGCGCCATCCGCCAGTTGTTGAGCATCTTGCCGCCGCGCATGGTGTCGCGGAAGTGCACCTTCCAGTTGTCCTCGGCGTACGCGTTGCCCATCGCTGCGGCGATACCGCCCTCGGCCATCACGGTGTGGGCCTTGCCGAGCAGCGACTTGCAGACGATGGCGGTCTTGGCACCGGCGTCGTGGGCGGCGATGGCGGCACGCAGGCCCGCGCCGCCGGCGCCGATGACCACGACGTCGTAGGAGTGCTCCTCGAAGCCGTGCGGTTCCGAGGGCGAGTCGCTGCCCATCACGTTGCCGGTCATGGGGTGGCGCTCGGGGTTCTGCTCGCCAGTACCGGAGGCAGCTGGACCGGACGAGGGCGGTGTCGCGCCGGCGGCAGTCGCGCCGGTCGGTCGACGGTCGCTGCTGGGGGATATTTCAGTCATGTCTTAGAAGAACCTCGGGTCGTCGAAGGCGCCAGTGGCCAGCAGATAGACGTACAGGTCGGCGATCGCCACGGAGAACAGCGACAGCCAGGCGTACTTGGCGTGGTCGGCGTTGAGCTTGGACACCCAGGTCCACAGCTTGTAGCGCACCGGATGTTTCGAAAAGTGCCGAAGGCGGCCGCCGACGGCGTGCCGGCACGAATGGCACGACAGCGTGTAGAGCCAGATGAGGACGATGTTGGCCAGCAGGATCAGGGTGCCGAGGCCCATATGGCCCCAGTTCTCGTCCTCGTCGCGGAACGCCAGGATGACGTCGTAGGTCAGCACCAGCGACACCAGGATCGCCGCGTACCAGAAGTAGCGGTGGATGTTCTGCAGGATGAGTGGCAGCCGGGTCTCGCCGGTGTACGTGCCGTGTGGCTCCGCGACGGCGCACGCGGGGGGTGACAGCCAGAAGGCCCTGTAGTAGGCCTTGCGGTAGTAGTAGCAGGTCATCCGGAAGCCCAGCGGGAAGATCAGCACCAGCAGCGCGGGGGACAGGTTCCACCACGAGAAGGGCTGGCCGAAGTCGGACGACCCGGCGACGCAGGAGTCGCTCAGGCAGGGCGAGTATAAGGGGGAGAGGTACGGTGCGGCGTAGTAGTTGTCGCCAGAGAATGCCCGCCAGGACGCGTAGACGACGAACGCAGCAAAGACGATGAAGGTCGTGAGCGGAGCCAGCCACCAACGGTCCTGTCGCAGGGTCTTCGCGTCAATCGTGGCGCGCCCCTGCCCCATCACTCCAGCTGACATCCAGCGACTCCTCTACGGTGCACGAAGGCCGGGGGCACTGAAGGCCCTCATGCCCAGCATCTGACCACATGCATGCGCCGGACGACTCGTCGGGTCTGGATTGAAGTGGCGCAATGTGAACCCGGCTGGCACGTTCAGGGTGGTCGGGTGAAGTCTGACGCGAAATCGATGGCCACGAAAGCGGTTCGGGCGTGAGACGCGCCACTGAGCCCAGCCCGATCACTGGGACGGGCCGAGCTCCCGTAGCTGGAGCGCCTGGGTCAGCAGCCGTGGTTGAGCTGGGCGCAGGTGTCCAGGCCCCACTGCAGCGCGTACTTCGCCGTGTCCCCACCGGTGAAGGTGACGGTCACGTTGACGGGGTCGAGCTGTGACGTGCTGCTGTACATCTTCACCGTTGCTGGGTCGGTGATGACGTACGCCATCGACCACAGACCGTTCTCGCCGACCCTGGTACGCGAGTTCCCTGATCCGGTGCGGAAGCCGCTGGGCCCCGTATCAGCACGTATGACGACCCGCACCGCTTCGCCCAACGCGTGACGATCAACCTGAACGTGAGTGAACGAGCGACGTACCGGCCGCGCCGCCGGATCGACGACACTCTCGCCCGACCCTCGGCCACCTGATGTGTCAGTCAGTTGAGGCGTTGTCGAGGATCTGGCCGATCATGCGTCCGATGGTCGAGAGTTCCCGGCACTTCGGGTCGTTCCGAATGTCGAGTACGAGTTGGTCGTCGGTGAAAGTGACACGTGCAATACCGGTTCCTGGATCCCAGGATATGTCTGGGGCCTCTTCGAGTGGCGGTTGCCACCCATCGCGGATCAGGTCAGCACATGCAGTGACCGGTTCCTTGCTGGAAGGCGCAGTCGTAGCCGTGTTCGGCGATTGACTGGGTACGACACCCGGCGTCGGGGTGGCCGTGGGCGGCGGCTTGTCCGACGGTGTCGGCGTGGCTGACCCTCCCGACGGTGCCGGGGTTGCTGACTCGCCCGGCGGTGACGTCGGCGACTGCGTCGTCCCCGGCCCGGCGGGCTGCAAGGAGCTGCCCCGCCCGGTGCCGTCGTCGTTGGTCGACGCAACGGCGAACGCACCTGCGACCACGGCAAGCACCGAGGCGGCCGCCAACCCTGGCACCAGCCAGCGATGTCCTGGCCGTGGCTGAGCTGTCCGCGTCACGTCGCTGAGGCGTTGGCGCATCTGCGCCCGGGTCGCGTCTGACAGCGGCTCCTCGGGTGGTGGGGTGAGGTTGGGCGTGTCAGGCATGGTCGTCCTCGCTTCGTGAGCTGGGGATGGTGGATGTGGGGTCCGGGATCAGGACGGAAGTCAGGCGCCCCCGTGCCCGAGACAGCCGCGACCGCACCGTGCCCACCGGGATCTGCAGCGCTGCTGCGGTCTGCTCGTAGCTGAGGCCGGTCCAGACGACCAACGCGAGCACCTCCTGCTCGCGGCGAGGCAGCCGGCGTACGGCCGCGAGGACCGTCGTCATCTGGCGCTCGCTGTCGAGCCGGTCGACGACCCCGTCGGCATGGTCGTCTGCCGCCCCCTCCGAGGGCAGACGACCCACCGCGTGCAGGTGCCGGCGAGCGGATCTGCTCAGGTTGCGGCACACGTTGTTGGCGATTCCGTAGAGCCAGGGCAGCGCAGACCCGTCGTACGCCGCCATCCGTTCGCGGCTGCGCCACGCCTCCAAGAACACGGTGGCGGTGGCGTCCTCTGCGACGTGCCATGACGCGGTCCGACGGAAGCAGTAGTTGTAGACGGCGTCGGCGTACCGGTCGAAGAGAGCGGTCAGCGCTTCGCCGCTACCCCCGTTGAGCTGCGACACGAGCAGACGGTCAGGCTCTGCTGATATGGGCTGCGCCATGGACGTCCCCTCGAGTGGCTTCACACCTGGTCTATGTCCGCTCGCGGCGGCGAGTTCCCGACCGGTGCCGACGTCCTCGCGTCGAGCACGGACCGCGACCGCGAGACAGCCTGCCAGACCGGCCGTGTGCCGGCCTCTTGTGTGCGAGGCTGCCCGTCGTGGCGGACCAGAGCATCGAGGTGACGGCTGCCGCGATCGTGAGCAGGGGGCGGGTGCTCGCCGCCCGGCGTACGCATCCTGCCGATGTGGCCGGTGGCTGGGAGTTGCCTGGTGGCAAGGTCGACCCGGGGGAGTCGGTCGCCGACGCCGTGCGACGTGAGGTGCAGGAGGAGCTCGGCTGCGACGTGTCGTACGGATTCGCGCTGGTCGGGCGCACGGCGATCAAGCCGGGCTACGAGCTGACTGCGCACGTCGTCGGGCTTGTCGCAGGCGAACCGGTACCGCACGAGCACGACGCGGTGCGCTGGCTCGGCCCGGAGGATCTCGACGACGTCGACTGGCTCCCGTCGGACCGGCCGTTCCTGTCCGAGCTGCGCGAGCTGCTGCTCGACGGTCACCGGCTCCCGGGCGGCAACGTCGGCGGCGCGGTCCAGATCGGCGCGACGGTACGCCGGGCAACGGGTCCCTGGACCCCAGCGGTGCATGCCCTGCTCGACCACCTGGCAGCGTCGGGTCTTGCAGAGGTGCCGGGCGTGCTCGGGGTGGACGTCCGCGGCCGTGAGGTGCTGACGTACCTGCCCGGGCATCAGGTCGACGTCGACACCGATGCGGCCAGCGATGCCCTGCTGGGTGCCGCGATGGCGTGGCTGCGGGGCTACCACCTGGTCGTGCGCGACTTCCAACATCCTGGACCATGGCGCTCTGTCTCCCGACCGCTTGCCGACGGCGAGCTGATCTGTCATCACGACTTCGCGCCTTACAACGTGGCCCTCAGCACGTCAGCGAGCGGCGAGCGTCTTGTCGGGGTGTTCGACTGGGACATGGCGGGCCCCGGCACGCCGCTCGAGGACCTGGCGTTCGCGGCATGGAACTGGGTGCCGCTGTACCGCGAGCTGCCTGCCGACGTCTGTGCCGACCGGCTCACGGTGATGGCCTCGGCGTACGGCGCCGGGGTGCGGCCGGTCGAGATCCTTGACGAAGTGGTGCCGCGGATCGGCCGGTCGGTGGCGTCGATCGCGGCCGGCCAGGCCGCTGGTGACGAGGGCATGCTGAACCTCGGAAGGGTCGGTGAACCTGCCCGCACGGACGCGGCGTTGGCCGCGCTCCGGACGCGGGTCCCGGCCCTGCGCGCGCTGCTGACCTGAGCGCCGAGAGGGCGGCGGAGTATGTGGCGTACGTCTTCCGACAGGTGGCGGCAGACGGCGTGTTGGTGCGGCCGTCGGCGTACGTCTTCCGACAGGTGGCGGCAGACGGCAAGCCGGACCGCCCGAGCCGGACCGCCCGAGCCGGACTGCCCGAGCGGACTGCCCGAGCTGGACGGCGTGGCTCAGCCGCAAGCGGCGGGAGCTTGACGGTGCCTCCACGTATCCTGACGCTCATGACCGCTGCCTCGACTGATCGACGCCTACTGCTGGTGCATGCGCACCCCGACGACGAGACGATCGGCAACGGCGTGACGATGGCGAAGTACATCGCCGAAGGTGCTCACGTCACGCTCGTCACCTGCACGCTGGGCGAGGAGGGAGAGGTGCTCGTCGACGCGCTGGCACACCTCACCTCCGACCGCGACGACGGTCTCGGTGAGCACCGCATCGGCGAGCTCGAAGCGGCGATGAAAGAGCTCGGCGTCACTGACCACCGCTTCCTCGGCGCCCCGGGCCGCTGGCGTGACACCGGAATGGCGACTGACGACAGCGGTTTCGCCATCGCACCGCCGACAGTGCGTGACGACACGTTCTGGCGGGCCGACCTGACCGAGGCCAGCAATGAGCTGGTCAGCGTGATCCGCGAGGTGCGGCCGCAGGTGCTGCTGACCTACGACGAGCGAGGCGGCTACGGGCATCCTGACCACATCCAGGCGCACCGGGTCGCAATGTACGCAGCTGCACTGGCGCCGGCTCCGTCGTACCGGCTCGACCTCGGCGAGCCGTGGGAGATCGCGAAGATCTACTGGAACTCCATGTCGGAGGAGCGGATGCGCGAGGGGCTGCGCCGGCTGCGCGCCAACGGTGACTCCACGACGTTCGAGGGGATGGACCCCGAGGGTCCGCTGCCACCGTTCGTCACGCCCGACGAGCTCATCACCGCAGAGATCGACGGCGCCGACCACGTCGAGGCCAAGCTGGCAGCAATGGCAGCCCACGCCACTCAGATCACTCTCGACGGACCGTTCTTCGCGCTCTCCAACAACGTCGGCAACCAGGTCTGGTCGATGGAGTTCTACCGCATCGTCAAGGGGCAGCCGGCACCGTCCAACGGGGGCGGTCGCGAGACGGACCTGTTCGCTGGACTGACGTGATCTTGTGCCGACCGCCGCACGGCTCCGCGACGTACGCGTCGTACGCGTCGTACGCGTCGTACGCGTCGTACGCGTGAGCGCAGCACCGGCATCTGCTGGCCGGGGCCCCGTTGCCGGTCGGCTCGTCGGGTATCTGGTGATCGGTATCGCCGGAGTGGTGGTCGCCCTGCTCGCCTGCTGGGTCTCGCGCGGAGTGTGGCGCCCCGGCAGCCTCGCGCTGCCCTGGGGAGGCGCTCTTGGCATCGCCGGCTCCGCGTCCGGTGTGTGGCTTGCCAGGGCCTGGACCTCGGCGGCGGGGTTCGCGGCAGCCGCAGGGTGGCTGGTCGGCATCGCCTACGTGCTGCCGGGGGGGCCTGGCGGTGACTTCGTCCTCGTCAACGACTGGCTCGGCAACGGCTTCCTTCTGCTCGGGTGCGTGGGGGTCATCGCGACGGCCGGTTGGGGGAGCTGGCAGCGATGAGGCTCTGGCCACGGCGCAAGGTCTACGTCGACGACCTGCCGAAGACGCACGACCTGCGCTTCGCGACCGCCTTCTTGCTGGGCTTTGTGGTGCTGGTGGCGTCGCTCTACGGCGTGGGGTACTTCCTCGCCGGTGACCGGCTGCCGGCAGGCACCCACGTGGCCGGTGTCGACGTCGGCGGCATGCGGGCAGGTGAGGCGCGCACAGTGCTGCAGTCCGAGCTGGTGCCACGCATCGGCCGCCCCGTCAAGGCGACCGTGGCCGGGTTCGAGTTCGAGCTGGACCCGCAGGAGTCGGGCCTCACGCTCGACATCGACGCGACGATCGACGAGGCCCTGGGCGGCGGTCCCTGGGATCCCCGCCACATGCTCCAGGTCGTCACCGGAGGCGGTGACGTCACGCCGGTGATCGTGGTCGACGCCCGTGAGATGCGGGCAGTGCTTGAGCGCATCCAGCGCCGGGTGAAACGGCCGCCGGTCGACGCCAAGGTGACATTTCCGGGGGGACTGCCCCAGGTGCGGTACGCCGAGGTGGGCCGCGCGCTCAGCTTCGGCCCAGCCGCTTCGCGGCTTCGTGAGGCGTTGCTGTCTCAGGACCGTGCCGTGAGCCTGCCGGTCGAGGCCGTCGAGCCCACGATCTCGTCGACCGCCGCGACCCGCTTCGCCACTAACCAGGTGGGCCAGGCACGCTCGGGCCCGCTGCGGCTCCGTCTCGGCACGGCAACGACCGTGACCGTGCCGGTGTCGGTGTTCGGCCCGGCGCTGCGGGCGGTCGTCGACAAGGGTGAGCTCCACCTCGTCGTCGATCCCGAGACGCTGATGTCGCGCTCGAGGCGGATCTTGTCGACGCTGCCCGGCCGCGCGGTCAGTGCCAAGATCGTGTTTCGCGACAACCGTCCCACGATCCGACCCAGCCGGGCCGGCGTGACCGTCAGCCCGCAGGCATGGGCGGCCGGCGTGCAACGCGCCTACGTCAAGACCGGAGACCGGCGGGTCGCCACGGTGAAGACGACGCTCGACAAGCCCAGATCCTCGACCCGGCAGGTGCGCAGGTTGGGCATCCGGAGCCTGACCGCTTCCAGGTCCGTCACCTACACGGAAGGGGTCACCGCTGGCGACCCGACCATCGTCGCACACCAGCTCAACGGCATCCTGCTGCTCCCTGGCGACACCTTGAAGTTCGGTCGGAGGGTCGACTGGAGAGCTGACCCCCGCGCTGCCTCACTGCTCGCCTCGGCGGTCTACGACACCGCGTTTCGCAGCGGGATGACGGTGGTGGAGCGCACGTCGAGCCCGTTCTACTCGCCGCAGTTCACCCCGGGGCTCGACGCCGTCGTCCGCCAGCGCGGAGAGGCGCTCGTGCTGCGCAACGACGGGGCCTACGGCGTCTACGTTCGGGCGTACGTCGACTCGCTGCGCAACCGAACCGGCACCTTGCATGTCGAGCTGTGGAGCACCCCGTACGTCACCGTCACGCTGTCGTCTTCCGACAGGTACAACGTCATCAACCCCCTGCCGCTCGTCGACGACTCGTCGGACTGCACTCCGCGCGCCGGCTCGCCCGGGTTCGACATCGACCTCACGCGGACGTTGGAGCGCGGGCCCGGACCTGGTCGCACCCAGCGGACCCACACCCGCTACTCGCCACTCGCCGCGATCGTCTGCCGCTGACGAGACGGACCGCCGGGTCGTTCACGGGCGCGGCTGAGGGCGCGGGGGCACCGGCTTGGCTGCCACGATGTCGGCCCGAGAGATCTGCACCTGCTCACCGTCGTCGCGCTGCACGCAGATCAGGTCGTCCTCCCACGACACCAGCATGCCGAGGACGTCGGTCATGGCCGGGCCGCCACTCGGCCCGACCTCGCCGCGGATCACCCGGCGTACGACGACGCGCTCACCGACGTGGTCACGACGCAGGGGCACAGGCTCTCCCGTCAGATGGACCTGGTTTCGATATGGGTGGCCGACCATAGATACTAGAACCTTCATGGTGGCCGGGTCAGTCTTGCGCCTGGCAGCACCCCCGATCGAGGAGGACCGAAGGTGACGTACGTCATCGCGCAGCCGTGTGTGGATCTCAAGGACCGCGCATGTGTCGATGAATGCCCAGTGGACTGCATCTACGAGGGCAAGCGCATGCTCTACATCCACCCCGACGAGTGTGTCGACTGCGGCGCGTGCGAACCGGTCTGTCCGGTGGAGGCCATCTTCTACGAAGACGACACTCCCGAGCAGTGGAAGGACTACTACGCCGCGAACGTCGACTTCTTCGACGACCTCGGATCTCCGGGCGGCGCCGCCAAGCTTGGTGTCATCGACAAGGACCACCCCCTCATCGCCGCGCTGCCGCCACAGGAGCAAGAGGGCTAGCAGCAGTGACCCTCCCAGCGACGCCTGCGCCGCCTGCCCCCCGTGGGGCGGCGGCGCAGTCCGTTGCTGCCAGTCGCGCACCGAGGCTGCCCGACTTCCCGTGGGACCGGTTGTTGTCCGTCAAGGAGCAGGCGTCGGGTCATCCTGACGGCCTCGTCGACCTCTCGGTCGGAACCCCGGTCGACCCGACACCGACGTGCGTACAGGAGGCCCTTCGGGCGGCGTCCGACGCGCCCGGCTATCCGACGGTGTGGGGTACTCCGGCGCTGCGGGCGGCGATCATCGGATACCTCACGCGTCGCTGCGGTTCGGTCGCGCTGACCGACGACTGCGTCCTTCCGACCGTCGGCTCGAAGGAGCTGGTGGCGTCGCTGCCGTCCCAGCTCGGCGTCCGCGCCGGCCAGACCGTCCTGATCCCCGCGGTCGCCTACCCGACGTACGCCGTCGGTGCTCTCCTCGCCGGTGCGGCGTACGTCGCCAGCGACGCCACCTCGTCCGTGGGTCCGGCGGACGTCCCGCTCGTCTGGATCAACTCACCGGCCAACCCCACCGGCCGGGTACTCCCCGTCGAGCACCTGAGGAAGGTGGTGGACTGGGCGCGCGAGCGCGGTGCCGTGGTCGCGTCCGACGAGTGCTACTTCGAGTGCGGGTGGGACGCCACACCGGTGTCGGTGCTCGATCCTGAGGTCAACGGCGGCTCGCTCGACTCGATCCTGGCGGTGCACTCACTGTCGAAGCGTTCCAACCTCGCCGGTTACCGTGCCGCGTTCGTGGCAGGTGACCCCGTGCTCGTGTCAGCGCTGCGGGAGGTACGCCGGCACAGCGGGCTGATGGTGCCGGCGCCCGTGCAGGCGGCGATGACCACAGCACTCGAGGATGACGACCACATCGAGGTGCAGCGGCAGCGCTACCAGGAGCGCAGGCGGCTCCTGCACGAGGCGCTCACGCACGTCGGCTTCCGGATCGACCACTCGGAGGCGTCGCTCTATCTGTGGGCGACGCGCGGGGAGCCGTGCATGGACACGGTCGGCTGGTTCGCCGAGCGGGGCATCCTCGTCGCGCCCGGCGACTTCTACGGCCCAGCCGGTGTGCAGCACGTGCGGGTCGCGCTGACCGTGACCGATGAGCGGGTCGCCTCCGCTGCGGCCCGCCTGCACTGACCGTCCTCACCGCTCGGGGTTCGGCTTGGCCGGTCGCGTACGAGCGTTGAATCCGACTTAATCGCGTTGCGTCGCCGTTCTCGGGCGTCCTAGCGTTGTTCTCCCCGATGGCAGGGGAAGGCCTATGGCTGTGAGCCAGCGGATCGGAGGATCCCATGACATCTGACCTTTTCGCGCTCTGCTTCGATGCGAGCGACCCACTGCGTCTTGCGCGCTTTTGGGCCGGCGTCTTGGGATGGGAGGCGACCGACGACCGCCACGACGACGACGTCGCGCTCCTGCCCAGCGATGACACCGGGTGCCGGATCCGATTTCTCTTGAGCCAGGAGCAGAAGGCCGGCCAGAACCGGATGCACTTCGATCTGACGAGCGCGTCCCTGGAGGATCAGGAGCAGACGGTGGCGAGGTCGCTCGCTCTTGGCGCTCGGCACATCGATGTCGGGCAACGCCCGGAGGAGGGGCATGTGGTGCTCGCCGACCCTGAAGGCAACGAGTTCTGCGTGATCGAGCCGGGCAATAACTTTCTCGCTGACTGCGGATTCATCGGGGCGCTGGCATGTGACGGTTCGCAGCAGGTCGGGTACTTCTGGAGTGAGGCGCTGGGCTGGCCGTTGGTCTGGGACCAGGATCAAGAGACCGCTATCCGTTCGCCCCACGGAGGACCGAAGATCACGTGGGGCGGTCCGCCAGTGGCGCCGAAGGTGGGGAAGAACCGGCTGCACTTCGACCTCTCGCCCCCGGTCCACGGTGATCAGCAGGCTGAGGTCGACCGGCTCGTCTCCCTAGGAGCACGTCGCATCGACATCGGCCAGAGTGACGTGGAATGGGAGGTGCTGGCCGATCCCGATGACAACGAGTTCTGCGTGCTGACACCTCGATAGCACGACGAAGTGGGTGGCGAGGTTGACCGGCGTGGTCTTCCACGCGAGGCAACACGCGGCGCTATGACTCACCCGGGCGAGCGCCCGGATCACGGTTAGTGGAGAGCCAACACTGTGTCGGAGCCGAGACGTAGCATCGCAGCCATGGAGGTTGTGGACTGGCTGCTCGACGGTGACCCGGCGATCCGGTGGCAGGTGTTGCGCGACCTGGGCCTTGATCCGGCGCGCCCAGCTGCACGCGAGACGATCTCGCTGGTCGCGGCGAACTGCCGGTGGGAGCACGACGGCGAGGCGTTCTTCGATGGCGAGGTCGAGGCGTGCATCAACGGCCGCACGCTCTCGATCGGCGCCTACTTCGGTGCGGACGTCGACGGCCTCGTCACTGGCCTGCTCGCCGACCAGCTCGACGACGGCGGCTGGAACTGCTGGATCGAGCAAGGCGCCACCGTGTCGTCGTTCGACTCGACGATCTGCGTGCTCGAGGGCCTGCGTGAGTACGAACTCTCCGGAGGCAAGGTGGCGGTGACCGACGCCCGGTGGCGCGGCGAGGAATACCTGCTGGAGCGACAGCTGTTCAGACGCAAGAGCACCGGCGAGGTGCCGGCCGAGCGCTGGCTGCAGTTCTCGTGGCCGCCGCGCTGGCACTACGACGTCCTTCGCGCCCTCGACCACTTCCGCCGCACCGGCGGCGCCCCGGACCAGCGGGTCGCCGAGGCCGTGCAGCTCGTCCGGGACAAGCGCCAAGTCGACGGCACCTGGCTGCTCGAGAACACCCACCCAGGCGAGACCCAGTTCGAGTTCGAGGACGGCGACGGACGTCGGAGCCGGTGGAACACGCTGCGGGCGCTGCGCGTCCTCGACTGGTACGACGACCGACAGTAGCTCGCGCCCACATCGTCGAGGCACTCCGGCCGAGCCGCTTCCTGCTAGCATTGCTGGCAGGATGCGGCGGACAATGAGGACGGTGATGGTCGTGGCGGCACTGAGTATTCGGGATCTCGATGATGAGGTGAGGGAGCGTCTGCGGATCAGAGCGGCCCATCATGGCCGGTCGATGGAGGCTGAGATCCGCGCGATCCTCGCCGATGCCGTTCGAGACCCGAGCGAGTCGGACTACCTGTTCACAGCGCTGATAGAGCGCTTCTCTGAACTCGGCGGGGTGGAGTTGGACCTGCCCTCGCGTTCGACCCAGCCGCGTGCGGCTGACGTGTCCGCGTGATCGTCCTGGACACGAACGTCGTCTCGGAGTTGATGCGATCTGTACCGGCGCCCGCAGTCGTTGGGTGGTTGCGTACTCGCAGTCCCAGCGAACTGGTCACGACCGCGGTGACGCTCGCCGAGGTCGGTTACGGCATTGCGCGGTTGCCCGAAGGGCACCGCAAAGCCCAACTTGAGGGTGCTGCAGTGGCGGTGTTCTCGGTATTCCCGGAGCAGGTGTTGGCCTTCGACGCCCAGGCCGCGCAGCAGTACGGCGACGTTGTCGACCGCCGTGAGCGCTCGGGGGCGCCGATAGACGGCTTCGATGCCCAGATTGCGTCGATCTGCCGGGCCCACGACGCGGCCCTGGCAACCCGCAACGTCAAAGACTTCGCCGACACCGGGATCAACGTGATCAACCCATGGCTGGAGCTTCCGTAACAACCTGACTTCGGCTGCTCGGTGGAGCCTCGGCGCCCCAGCCGAGGATCGATCGCCGGGACGGCTGATCGAGCAGTGCGACGGGGCGAGACAGCGCGACGAAGTCACCGAAAGAGGACTTCGGGTCGACATCGCGGGCTCGCACATACGCCGACAGCGACGCGCCGCTACTCGAGACCGACACGCGCCACGTCCGAGCGGTGACATCATCGATTCTCCCGGCGACGGCCGCGCCAGCAGGGGACACATGCTTGAAAGAGGCGGCAGCCGGGAGACCCGTTGCTTGGTCCGTCTGCTACTGGCTACAGGTCGAGCACCAGGGAGAGGGCCTCGTCGACTCGCTGCATCTCCTCAAGCGTGAGGAAGCCGGTGGGCTTTGTGAGGCGGTTCAGGTCGATGGTCGCGATCTGGTCGCACATCACCAAGGTGCGGCGGTCGCCGATCTCGACTGCCGGGCGAAAGCTGGTCTCGCGGGCGCTGGTGCTGGTGAAGGCGACGACCCAGGTGCTGAGGGTGAGCCAGTCGGGCTGCAGCACGACGGCGTACCGGCGGCCCTGCCGCTCGTGACCTTTTCCTCGCGCGGGCAGCCGGTAGACCTCACCCCGCATGCAGCGCGGCCACGTCCTGCTGGATCGACTCGATCTCGGCGAGGTCGGCGGGGTCGTCCTTGATCGCGCGGGCCTCTGCCGCCGCGACCTGGCGGCGTTCGTCGCGCTTCATCGCCGCGAGGGCGGCCCGGATGACCTGGTCGGCGCTCTCGCGCCGCGAGGCCCCGAGCTCCAGGAGCAGGTCGCGGGTGCTGGTGTGGATCCTGACGGTGGTGGTGTCAGCCATGTAGGGGATCTACTCCTGGTAGACCGGTTCGTTGTGGAGTCGACTCAGAGTAGACGTGCACCAGCCCGCTGGCGTCGAGCGCGCCACCTCACATCTGCGAGTCGACCCGGTCAAGCCCGTCACGCTCATCCCGGTCGCAGCGCTGAGCGACCTCGCTCGGGCGGTCAAGCAGATCTGGGCGGGGTCCGCTGCGATTGTTCTGCTTGTCAGAAGACGTCGACGTGCACGTGGTCGCGATGCTCGAGGATCTGGCGGGTCTCGGTTGAGGTGTCAGCCGTGACTCCTGGGGGGTCGAAGTCGCGCCATCCATCCCGCGACCTGGAGCCTGCTGACCAGATCCGGTCGTCGAAGATGACGTGGGCGATGTCGAGCTGCTCGGCGTTCGCGACCAGGAAGTGCGCCAGCACCCAGCCCCTGCGGGTGTTCTGCTCGCTGGTCGGACGGAAGAAGAGGTCGATCGCCCGTCCCTCGTAGTGGGCGGACCCGGGCATGTGGCCGGAGGCGACCCCGCCGGCGTCGAAACCACCGAGCGGCAGCCCGCCGAACGACGCGGCGATCACCTCTCGCACCTTGCCGGCGCGGCCGGTGAGCCCGTCGGCACCCAGCTTCTGATCGGCGAGGTCGGGGGTCGTCGTCTCGCAGCTGAAAGCGGCGTCGCTGTAGCCCGACATGGCGCTCGCGATCGTGCGGCCGTCTTGTTCGTGGTCGGCGTACGCCTCGGGAAACGCCGACCGCTGCACCTTCTGTGCCGCCTCGGTGATGGCCATTTCCTGGTATCCGTCGATCTTGACAAGGGCGTCGTAGAACGAATTGGTGGCGTAGTACGGGTCCATGATCTCGCTCGGCTTGCCCCACCCCTGGCTAGGGCGCTGCTGGAAGAGACCCAGGGAGTCACGGTCGCCGCCATCGAGGTTGACGAGCTTCGACTCCTGGTACGCCGTCGCGATGGCGATCGAGATCGCCCGCGCGGGGAGGTCACGTCGCTCCGCCACGGCGGCGATGATCGAGGCGTTCTCGGCCTGCTCCTTGGACAACGCGACCGTGTAGTCGTCGACGGTGGCAGTGCACTGCTCCGGGTCGGGCAGCGCACCGGCGCCCGTCCTGACGGCGTACCACGCTGCACCGCCGGCCAAGGCCACCACCACCAGCGCGGCGATGACCACGACCCATCGCTTAGTCATGCGCATGCAGCGCGGTGTTGAGCTCGATCCCTGGGCCTTTGCGAGGCGTCGCCTCGACCCGGCCGGTGACGCTGTTGAGCCAGAACTGCACACCCGACTGGCCGGACAGCTCGAGGGCCTTGACGACCGCCCCGTCGGGCAAGGTGACCTTCGTACCCGCGGTGACATAGCAGCCCGCGGCCACCACGCAGTCGTCACCGAGGGAGATGCCGATCCCGGCGTTCGCGCCGAGGAGGCAGCGCTCGCCGATCGAGATGACCTCGGTGCCGCCGCCCGACAAGGTGCCCATGATCGAGCTGCCCCCGCCGATGTCGGAGCCGTCTCCCACGACGACCCCGGCCGTGATGCGTCCCTCGACCATCGATGCGCCGAGGGTCCCGGCGTTGTAGTTGACGAAACCCTCGTGCATCACTGTGGTGCCGGGGGCGAGATGCGCGCCGAGCCGTACGCGGTTGGCGTCGGCGATGCGGACGCCAGTCGGGATGACGTAGTCCGTGAGCCGGGGGAACTTGTCGACGCCGTAAACGCCAATCTCGACCTGCTGCTCTAGGGCGCGGAGCCGGACCGACTCGAAACCCGCGACCGCACAGGGGCCGAGGGTGGTCCAGACGACGTTGGTGAGCAGGCCGAAGATGCCGTCAAGGTTCTGCCCGTGCGGCCGGACCAGGCGGGTGCTGAGGAGGTGCAGCCGCAGCCACACGTCGACAGTGTCGGCAGGCGGACCCGAAAGGTCGTCGATGACCGCGTGCACGACCCGCCGCTCGACCTCGCGCACGTGGTCGCGACCCTCGAGGGCACACAGCTCGGGTGGCGCGTGGTAGTCCGCAGGTGCGCTGCCGAGGGTGGGCTGAGGGAACCAGACGTCGAGTACCGCACCGGACGGATCGACGGTGGCCAGGCCGAAGCCCCAGGCGGAAGTGGCGGTCACAGGACCAAAACTACCGACCGCCGGCCAACGGCCCGCCGCCCGGCTTCATCAGTTGCTGAGGAAGGCGGCTCCCCACCCGACCGACGACGGTTGAACTCCTTCGAGACAATGGCGTCCATGGCGACTCTCGACCTCACCTCGGACATCGTCGACCTCACCACTGCCCTGGTCGACATCGAATCTGTCAGCGGAGCGGAGGAGTCCATCACCGACGCGATCGAGAAGGCGCTGAGCCCGGTGCCATGGCTAGAGCTGTGGCGCCACCAGCACTCGCTCGTGGCCCGGACCTCACTGGGGCGAGCTGAACGCGTCGTCATCGCAGGGCATGTCGACACGGTCCCGCTCAACGACAACCTGCCGTCGCGCAACGACGGCCAGCTGCTGCACGGCCTCGGCTCGTGCGACATGAAGGGTGGTGTCGCCGTCGGTCTGAAGCTCGCCTCGTCGCTGGCCGAGCCGAACCGAGACGTCACGTACGTCTTTTATGAGGCCGAGGAGGTGGAGGCCGAACGGAACGGGCTCACGCTCATCTCGGCGGTGCGCCCCGAGGTGCTGGAGGCGGACTTCGCGATCCTGATGGAGCCGTCCAACGCCCAGGTCGAGGCTGGCTGCCAGGGGACGATGCGTGTCGACGTGACGACGACCGGAGTACGCGCACACAGCGCCCGCTCGTGGAACGGCGTCAACGCCATCCACGCTGCGGCCGAGATCTTGGAGCGGCTGGCCGGGTATGAGCCGCGCCGTCCGGTGATCGACGGGCTGACCTACCACGAGGGTCTGAACGCGGTGTACGTCAACGGCGGTGTAGCCGGCAACGTCGTACCCGACTCGTGCACGGTGAGCATCAACCACCGGTTCGCGCCGGACCGCAGTGAGGCCGAGGCCGAGGCGCACCTTCGGGAGGTCTTCGACGGTTTCTCCGTCACCGTCGCGGACTCGGCACCCGGTGCCCTGCCGGGTCTGGACCGACCGGCGGCGGCCGCCTTCCTGGAAGCGGTCGGGGGCACGGCGAGCCCGAAGTTCGGCTGGACCGACGTGGCACGCTTCAGCGCGCTCGGCGTACCCGCGGTGAACTTCGGCCCGGGCAACCCTGAGCTGGCCCACACGCAGGCCGAGCACGTACCGCTTGCGCATCTGCATGCCTGCCTCGCGGCTATGCAGTCCTGGCTGGCCTGATGGTCGCCCCGATCGTGCTGCGGCGACTTGCGCGGTCGTCCCCCACGCGTTTGCCATGTGAACAAACCAGCTGCACTGTTCACATGGCAAATTTGCCATGTGAACAAACCAGCTGCACTGTTCACATGGCAAATTTGCCATGTGAACAAGCCATCTGGCTTGTTGACATAGCAAACGCAGTCCCGAGGCAGTGGCGGAGCGAATAGGTTGGGATGCATGGATGAGACGGATGCGGCAGGCCGCGAACCCGAGCGCCGGCGCGGACAAGTGATCATGCGGCGGGGGCAGATGGAGGCGTCGACGACCGACCAGCGGCTGCTGGACTCGCGGGGACCCACCGACTGGGTGCACACCGACCCGTGGCGGGTGCTGCGCATCCAGTCTGAGTTCGTAGAAGGCTTCGGGGCGCTGGCCGAGCTCGGACCGGCGATCTCGGTGTTCGGGTCGGCGCGCAGCCAGCCCGGCGAGCCCGACTACGAGCAGGGCGTCGAGCTGGGTCACAAGCTGGCAGCAGCGGGTTTCGCCGTGATCACCGGCGGCGGCCCCGGCGCGATGGAAGCCGCCAACAAGGGGGCCTGCGAGGCCGGCGGCGTCTCCGTCGGTCTGGGCATCGAGCTGCCGTTCGAGTCCGGCCTCAACACCTGGGTCGACATCGGCATCAACTTCCGCTACTTCTTCGCTCGCAAGACGATGTTCGTGAAGTACGCCCAGGGGTTCGTGACGATGCCGGGCGGCTTCGGGACGTTCGACGAGATCTTCGAGGCGATCACGCTCGTGCAGACCCAGAAGGTGACGTCGTTCCCGATCGTGCTGCTGGGCACGTCGTACTGGGGCGGCCTGATGGACTGGATCCGCGATGTCGTGCTCGCCGGTGGCAAGGTCAGCGAGAAGGACCTCAGCCTGTTCACCGTCACCGACGACGTCGACGAGGCGGTGTCGATCATGGTGGCGGCCCGCATCGAACGCGAGCGCAACTGGCCTGACCGCGGCCCTCTCGGCGTGGAACCCCATCGGGCCGAATAGCCGCTGCCCGCTGACGATGCAGCGGGTCGTGGCTCAAGCCAGTCCCCGTAGGGCCCGAGCCGGCGGGCGGTGACCGGCGATCGACGCCACCATCGCCAGCACCTGGCGGGTCTCGGTCACCCGGTGAGTCCTGAAAACGCGGGCGCCGTGCCAGGCCGCGACAGCCGTAGCCGCGAGGGTGCCGGTCAGCCGCTGCTCGACGGGTAGGTCCAGTGTCTCGCCGATGAAGTCCTTGTTCGAAAGGGCCACCAGCACCGGCCATCCCGTCGCGATGAGCTCGTCCAGCCGCCGCGTCAGCTCGAGCGAGTGGTGGGTGTTCTTGCCGAAGTCGTGCGTCGGGTCGATCAGAATCTTGTCCTGGCGTACACCGACGGCAACTGCGCGATCGGCCAGCCGGGTCACGGTCGCCACGACATCGGCCATCACGTCGTCGTAGTGAATCCGGTGCGGATCGGTCCGCGGCGCCAGGCCACCGGTGTGGCTGCAGACCAGCCCGACGCCGAACTCAGCCGCCACCTCAGCCAGGCCCGGGTCGGCGCCGGCCCAGGTGTCGTTGATGAGATCGGCGCCATGGTGACACAGCTCACGCGCCACTTCGGCGCGCCAGGTGTCCACGCTGATGACGAGGTCGGGGTACGCCGCGCGTGCGCGCTCCACCAAGGACGCCGTCCGGCGTAGCTCCTCGGCGACGTCGACCGTCTCGCCGCGCCCGGCCTTGACGCCACCGATGTCGACGAGGTCTGCCCCCTCGGCGACCACCTGGTCGACCCGCGCCAGTGCCGCTGTCTCGTCGTACGTCGCACCGGCGTCGAAGAAGGAGTCCGGCGTGCGGTTGACGATCGCCATCACGGCGCGGTCGTGCTCGTCGAACGTGCGAGCGCCTAACACCAGCGACACGAGAACTCCTCACCCGACGACACGTCCGACCGCTCCAGCGTGGCACGATCGAGTCCGTGATCTGGTTCTGGGTGGTCGTGCTGGTCGTGGTGATCGGCGCGGTAGCGGTCGTAGCCGCCGGCCGCGGAGACGCGATGGCAGACGTCTACGAGGATCGCCCCGACATGGCGCTCGAACGTGGGCGGCGGTTGACCGCGGCCGACGTCCGCGCGGTTCGCTTCACGACCGCGGTCCGCGGCTACCGGATGGACGAGGTCGACGCCTTCGTCGCAAGGATGGAGGCCGAGCTGTTGGCCGGCGGCCAGGCAGGCGACGAGGCGACCACAGAGAAGCCGGCCGGTGACGGCGCCGAGGACGTGGACGCCGACCGACGACCAGCGGGGGCAAACATCGACGGCGAGTATCCAGCTGACGAAGACACCAAGCGCGGCGATGCGTACACCGACGAGGCGCCCGGCCACGAGCGCGACGAGGAGCACGCCGAGCGCGGTGACGGCACCGGGGCCTCGGACCGCACGTGAGCTCGGGGGTGGCCGCCGGTCCCGATGGCAGGCTCCGGTGTCCGTGGGGTCTGTCGACCGAGGACTACGTCGCCTACCACGACACCGAGTGGGGCCGACCCATCCGCGACGACGACGGGATCTTCGAGCGACTGACCCTGGAGGCGTTCCAGTCCGGGCTGTCGTGGCTGACGATCCTGCGCAAGCGCGACAACTTCCGGGCTGCGTTCGCCGGGTTCGACATCGACGCCGTCGCACGCTTCACCGCGACTGACCGGGGCCGGCTGCTCGCCGACGCGGGCATCGTCCGCAACGGAGCGAAGATCGATGCGGCGCTCGCCAATGCACGCGTCGCCGCCGACCTCGAGGGCGGCCTCGCCGCACTGGTCTGGAGCTACCAGCCCGCTTCTCAGCCCGCGCCCGCCACGGCCGCCGAGGTGCCTGTCCAGTCGCCGCAGTCGGTGGCGTTGGCCAAGGAGCTCAAGCGCCGCGGGTTCCGCTTCGTCGGCCCCACGACGGCGTACGCGTTGATGCAAGCGGCCGGTCTGGTGAACGACCATCTGGCAGACTGCTGGGCACGCGAAGGGAGTCGCCGACGATGATGCAGCCCCGCCTCGGCTTGGTGGCCGCAACCGTTGCGATCCTTGGAGCGCTCGCCGTCACTGACACCTCGGCCGCGTTGCCCGCCACCTCTGCCCAAGCGCCGAGCGGAGGCAACGCATTGACCGGTGCCCACGCCGGCGTACGCGCAACTGCGGCGGCCCCGTTGCCGCCGGCTGTGGTCTCGAAGCGGATCATCGGCTACTCCGTGCGCGGGCGCCCCATCAGGGCGTACGAGCTCGGAGATCGAAGCGCCCGCCGGACGGTGGTCGCGCTGGGCTCCATGCACGGCAACGAGCAGGACGGCACCGTGGTGATCAGCCGGCTCATCAACGGCAAGCCGATTACTGGTGTCCATCTGTGGGTCCTCCCGCGAGACAACCCCGACGGGTATCTGCGCAACGTGCGACACAACGCGCACGGTGTCGACCTCAACCGCAACTTCCCCACGAAGTGGCGGCGGGTGACCGGCTACTACAACTCCGGCTCCGCACCCAGCTCCGAGCCCGAGACGCGCGTTCTCAAGCGGTTCCTCAACCGGGTCAACCCGGACCACGTCGTCACGTTCCACTCACCGCTGCGTGGCATCGACGTCTACGGCGCCAAGGACCGCCCGTTCGCTCGGCGCCTCTCGACCCACCTGCGGCTGCCCACGAAGTCGTTCGACTGCTCGGGCGGCTGTCACGGCACGCTCACGCAGTGGTTCAACCGCAACCATCCTGGCGCGTGCGTGACGGTCGAGTTCGGCAGCGATCCCCGGCCGCGCTACCTCAACGTGCGCGCTCCGCGCGGCTTCCTACGCGCGATCGGCGGCGCTCGCTAATCCTGCGCTGACCCCGCGGTCCTTCGCCAGTCCGTGGGGGGCGGGCGAGCTCAGCCGGTGGACTCGACGCGGAGCAGCTGCAGGCGGTCCAGGAGGTTCTCCAGCGATTCCTCGAACTCGGCGGCCGCATGGTCCTCAGACAGCGCCTGGCTCATCCTGGCCACGTGCGGGTACGGGGCCAGGGTCGGCGCCTCCTGGCTACCGTCGTCGAGCACGTCCAGGGGGCCGACGTCGGCTCCGTGGGTGGACACCTCGAGCAGCAGGTGGCCGAGCAGGAAGCTCGTGAAGCCTCGGTACGCCGCCACCGCCGCGTCGTCGGAAAAGCCCTCCCGCGCGAGCCCGGCCAGGAACGACTCCACCCAGTGCAGGCTGCGCAGGGGAGGTCGAAGCCAGGGTGCTTCAGGCGGACGGGAGGCAACGAGCGGGAACGCCTTGGGATGAGCGAGCGCGACCCGGCGGACCCCGTGGGCGAGGCGTTGCAGGAAATCCTGCCAACCGTCCTGAGGCATGTCGAGCACGTCGTTGTCGTCATACATCGTGTTGATGAGGTGGTCCACCACGGCGTCGAGCAGATCTTCGCGGCCGGGCACGTACCGGTAGAGCGACATGGCCTCGACGCCTAAGGAAGCGCCGAGCCGGCGCATGGTCAGACTCGGCAGGCCGGCCGTGTCGATGTGTTCGATCGCGGCCATGATGATGCGGTCGCGGTCGAGCGGCACACGTGCCGAGGGGGGTGGATCTCCGGCCACAGCAGTTTTGTCGGCGTCCATCGTCTCGCCTGCCACGGCACACACCTCTTCCCGCCACCTCGACGTACGTCGAGGCCTCACGCCTGCATACGATATCCGGCGGCAGTCGGTTCGATGGGGCGACGCCCCAATAGGACGAGAACACCGCCTCCCCCTGAGGGGGAGACGGTGCGTCGCCGAAGGCTTCCTCCACCGCTCAGAGGGGCAGAGACGGGGCGGAAGCGGAGCAGTCAGTACTGACTTGAGTACGGGCCTTCACCTGGGGCGCTGGAACCGCCGCCTCTGCCCGTGTTGTCCTCGGACTGCTGGGGGATGGCTTGCTGAGCTTGCTCCTTGACGCTCGGCGCGTTGCGCACCTGCTCACGGATCCGCTCGGTCTCCTGCTCCGCCGATGCCAGCCAGCCGTCCCAGCGGGTCTGCATCGGCCTGATGAGACCGCCGCCGACGCCCACGATGAGTATGCCGGCGATCGTGGCGAGCACCGCAACGAGCACCGGAGTCGTGACGGTCGTTGCGACGCCGACCTGGTTCAGCGCGGCGATGATGCCGAGGCCGAGGATGAAGGCGCTGGCGATATTGGCCAGCATCCGGCCGTAGGAGAGGCCACCGAGGGTGTTCGAGATCAGCTCGTTCACGGCCTTGGCGATGGCAGCGGCTACCACGATGATGATGATGGCGACGATGACCGACGGCAGGAACGCGATGACCTGCTGGAGAAGGTCGCTGATCGGGTTGGGCCCGAAGAGGCCAAAGGCGAGCTGGAGCACGAACAAGAAGAGCACGTAGTAGATCAACTTGCCCACGACGTCACTCGCGTCGTACTTGCTCTGCGCCAGCGCCTTCTTCACCCCACCTCGCTCGACAGCACGGTCGAAGCCGACCCTCTCGAGGACCGCGTTCGCGGCCTTCGCCAAGGCTTTCGCGATCAGCCAGCCGATGATCAAGATCACCAAGAACATGACCAGCTTGGGAACGAAGTTGGCGACGGTTGTCAGCCCACTTGTCAATGCGTCTTTCATGTCACTTCCTTGCAGATTGTGGCGCCGTCCGGCATGGCCTGCGGCCCCGGGTACCGAGGTGGACTGCGACGCGTCTGCACGGTTGCGGAGGCGTCGAGGGGACTAGCCTTACATTGTAAACCTATGGACGCAACTCGGGCGCCGCTCGCAGCGGCGCCCGAGTCGTGATCCGGCTGGGTCAGCGGCGATCGCCGCTAGGGGGAGTGACGTCCCCTTCGGCCTCGATCTGCTCCTTGCGGACCTCTTCGCTGACCGTCTCCTCGCCTGTTGTCTCCTCGGTGCCCAGGCGCACGCGCTCGACGGGCTCGGTGGTCTTGGACACGACGGGACGCTCCTCCTTGAGGACCACCTCGTGCTCCTCCTCCGACAGGTCCGCGCCGGCGGTTGCTTCGTCGTAGTTGTCGGCCGTGATCGGCTCGGTCTCCAGGACCGCCTTCTCCTTGCGGACAGGCACGGTCTGGGTCACGTTCTCCGTGACGACGTACTTGCGCAGCCGCGCACGTCCCGTCTCCTGGGTCTGGGTACCCACGTCGAGGCGCTCCTCCGAGCGCGTCATGGCGTCGTCGGTGGTGGGGCCGGAGGTGTCGTAGCCGGTCTGGCCGCTGTCGTCGTCGGTCTGGCCGCTGTCGTAGTCGCTCGAGCTGTCGGAGTACGCCGCACCGTAGTAGGAGTACAGCTCGCGCTCCTCGTCGGGCGTGAGGTGGCCGTCGGTGCTGACGTTCGGGGCTTCCTTGACCTTGTCCTTGTCGTACGGCAGCGTCAGCCGGTCGCCCTCGAAGCTGGCGTCGGCCAGCGGAACGAAGCTCTCGTTGCTACCGAACACGCCCGTGTTGACGGTGGCCCACTCAGGCTTGCCAGTCTCGTCGTCGAGGTAGATCTCTCCGACCTTGCCGAGCTTGTCACCGTCGGAGCCGTACGCGGTCGAACCGCGTACCTGGTCGATGTTTTCCTGGTCCAGCATGAAGGTCCCTTTCTGAAGACGTCGTACGGCTGACGGCCGCACAGTGTGGCGGGTACCCCTCGCCTCGGCAGACGTAACGCTTTCCTACCTAACTTTCTTACATTGTAAGACTCCAACGGGTCGAACCGCTTACTTTGTAAGTTTGCGCCCCTTCTCGCTGGGTACGACGAGCACCTCATCCCCTGAGCGAAGGAGAACCCTGATGGCTGGACAGCGGTCAGTCAACGCATCGAACGCCGAGCGTGGCAGCACCAGTGCTGCTGACCTGCGGCACGAGCGTGAGCATGCCGAGGAGGCCGACAGGTTGCGAACCGAACAGGCCCGCAAGGAGAAGTACGGCGGGTTCAACCTCGGCGCCGACTTCTTCGGGTGGCTGGTGGCCATCGCGTTGACGGTGCTGCTGGCGGGCATCGTCGGCGCCATCGCGGCCGCCATCGGCGCCTCGCTCAACGTCGACCAGACCGACGCCGAACGCCAGGCCGGCACCTTCGGGCTGGCCACCGCGATCGTGCTGCTGGTCACCTTGATGATCGCCTACTACGCCGGCGGATATGTCGCCGGCCGGATGTCACGCTTCGACGGCGCCAAGCAGGGCGTCGGTGTCTGGTTGATCGGGCTGCTGGTGACGCTGATCGTGGTGGGGCTCGGCGCAATCTTCGGGTCGCAGTACAACGTCCTGCAGCGTGTCAAGGTGCCGTCGATGCCGATTCCTACGGAGACGGCGACCTGGGGCGGCATCATCACGCTGGCCGCGGTCCTGCTGGGCACGTTGCTGGCTGCTGTCGTCGGCGGCAAGGTCGGCCAGCGCTACCACACCAAGGTCGACCGGGTCACCGGCGACGAGCGCTGACGAAACGGTGAGTCAGAGCCGGACGAGGTAGTCGCGCGGGCCCATCGCGATCCAGGGATGGGCCCCCGGCCGCGCCCAGCGCAGCAGCCAGCGCAGCTGGTCGCGTGACATCGCGATGCAGCCGGCGGTGTTGCCCTGACCGCGGACGTGCAAGAAGATGCCTCCGCCTCGAGCGGTGTCGGCTCGGCGGTCCGCCACTCGCTGCTGCCGCTGGGCGGAGTAGTGGATGCCGCCCGGCAGGTTGAAGCCCACCACCATGCCGTAGGCGTACTGGTCGTACTAGTCCCACAGCCGCTCGGCCTTGTCCGGGCGCCAGTGCGACGTGGCGGCTCGGTGGTACTGGTAGACGTTGTACGTGGCTGGGTCGCGCGGCTCGTACGGCCACCAGTCGTTGCGGTCGAAGTGGCGGTAGAGCATGCGGGTGCCCGGGTCGGGGAGCCGGCCGAACGCGGAGGGCAGCCAGAACTTTCCGGCGGGAGTGGTGCCCGTTGACTGCCGACGCTGCGAGGCCCGCACCCACCCGTTGTAGCCGATCACGACGGGCACCGGACCGCGGGCGAGTTCCCAGCGGCCGTCGGCGCCGCGCTGCCATGCCTTGAGGGTGCCGGTCGTCGACGACCAGCGCGCTGCGCTGACCGTGATCAGCTGCCTCACCCGGGTCGGAGTGCCGATCCGGGCCGCCAGCACCGGCGCCTGCCGCAGGGCGCGCACCTGGGAGTGCGATGCGGTGAGCGGTGCGGTTGCCGCTGCTTGCGGACCCAGCGCAGCCGCGATGCTGAGCACTGCGACGAGCGAGGTCGTACGCCGACGCGCGGACCAGCGGTGTGCAGGCACCGTCATCGCCCCTCGAAGGTCGGCTTTTCCTTGGCTACGAACGACGCGACCGCATGGTGGTGGTCCGCCGAACCGCCGGTGCGCGCCATCATCTGCCCCTCGTAGGCCAGCGCCTCGTCGAGCGAATGGGAGGCGGCGTACGCCACGGACCGCTTGACGGCGGCGTACGCGAGCGTGGGCCCGGTGGCGAGTCTGGCCGCCAGCGCCTGCGCGGTCGCCATCAGGTCGGCGGCCGGCACCAGCTGGTTGACGAGGCCAAGCTTCATCGCCTCCACGGCGTCGACGGTGCGCGGCATCATCAGCAGCTCGAGTGCCCTGCCGGCGCCGATCAGCCGGGGCAGCGTCCACGAGGCACCGGTGTCGCACGAGAGTGCGACACCGGTGAACGCGGTGTTGAAGCCGGCTGTGTCAGCGGCTACCCGCAGGTCACAGGCGAGCGCCATCGACAGTCCGGCCCCCGCTGCGACGCCGTTGATGGCCGCGATGACCGGCTTCTCCATGGTCGCCAAGGTCAGCGCGATCGGCGCGTAGTGCTTCTCGACCGTCGACCAGACCTCTTCCAGCGACTCGCTTGCGAGCCGCTCGACGTGCTCGCGCAGGTCCTGGCCGACGCTGAACGCCCGCCCGCTTCCCGTCAGCACGACGCAACGCACGTCGGGGTCGGTCGCGGCTCGGCGTACGGCGGCGAGCAGAGCTTCCTTGGTGGCGATGTCGAGGCTGTTCATCGCGTCGGGGCGGTCGAGCGTCAGCGTGGCCACCTGATCCTGGACGTCGAGAGTCACGGGCTCAGACATGCACGACCCCCTTGCGTTGGAGGCACGCCTCAACGTACCTGCCGGCTCCTGGCAGCAGGCGGGCTGCCGCGGAGTCGAAGAACGCGGCGGCCTCTCGGCCAGGCCAGCGTGGCGGCAGCACGTCATGGGGCAGCCCTGGGTCGCGGAACAAGAACTTGCGCCACTCGTGCACCAGCTTGCTTCGCACCACGAACTCGTCTCGGTCAGTCGGCTCCTCGGGGAGCTTGGAGACGATCGTCTTGGCTTCGTCGAGCCATCGCTCGTAGGCCAGTGCGAGCCCGTCGAGGTCCCAGGCAGTGGAGGTCAACGCCGCCTGGTCGCCGTCATGCTCCGCCCAGAACCGACGGGCGCGTGTCCCCTCTGTGGACAGCAGCGCATCGACCTCGGCCGAGGCCCGCGGGCTGATCCAGGTGGCATCGCGCAGAGGTGCGTAGCCCAGATAGGTCAGGCCGGTGCGGACACGCTCCCGGGTGGCCCGGCTGGCCACGTGGTCGATCACCAACAGGTGCCAGCGTCCGTCCCAGTCAGCGATGCCGCTGCGGTAGATGCGCGCGGCGGCGTCGGCGAGCCGCCGTTCGGCCTTCGGACTGAGCCGGTACCCCGCGCCGTCACGGAGCAGCACCGGGACCAGCCACTGTTGGCGCACCATCCGCGATATCGCCGTCCGCACAGCCGGTGCGGCGACCTCCAGCGGGGCCATCATCCGCACGAGCGAAGCCACCGGGGCCTGGCCTCCACGAGAAAGCAGATGGTCGCCGTACACGTCGAACAGCGCGGATCGTGCGTTCACATGCCGCAGTCTGCCGCACCACTGCTCGAGCGATGCGATAATGGTCGGAGATAATCGATGCGCCACCGGCGTCTCGGTCCGCAATCGGGCGGAGTCTCGGCGCTTTTTGGACGAAGGGTAGGTGCGCGCATGGCGGCGATGAAGCCGCGGACGGGCGACGGTCCGCTGGAAGTCACGAAAGAGGGGCGCGGTCTGGTGATGCGTGTTCCGCTTGAAGGTGGCGGGCGGCTCGTGGTCGAGCTCAACGCCGAAGAGGCGAAGTCGCTCGAGGAGGCCCTCAGTCACGTCACCTCGTGACCGCTCAGGAATCGCGCTCAGACCCCGGACCGTTCACCTACGGTCCGGGGTCCTAGTGGTCCATCCACCTGACCACCTCACCCGCCAGACGATGTGGCAGACACACCACTAGTGTTCTCAAGGTGCCTGCCCGCTCACAACCGCAGCCTCCGACCGTCGAGCTGAGCACGTCGCGCCTCGCGGAGTCTGACACTGCCGTTGTGGCAGTCGGTTTCACCCGGACCGGCGACGACTACACCTTGCCGGCGTCGGCCGATGAGGCGCTGGCGTCGGTCAACCTCGATCTCTTCGACCTCCTCGACAGAGCAGAGGCGAAAGGCACCGCCGGCGAGACGGTCAGCCATGAGGTGTTCGGCGCTGACACGCTCCGCACGGTCGTTGCCGTCGGCCTTGGCGACCTGACAGGCCAGGACTACCGACGTGCCGGAGCAGCGCTCGGCCGCAAGGCGAAGCGGACCGCATCGATCGCCACCTCTATCGCCGCGGTGGCCGACGACGAGGGCGTCGAAGCCTTTGTCGAGGGTCTGATCCTCGGTGCGTTCGGCTTCCACCGGACCTCTGAGCGCGGCGACGATCTGGCGCCCTCCGAGCCGAAAGTCGTGCTGACCGATATCGCCAAGCGTGATGTCAAGCGACTGACGACGCTCGTCGATCGGGCCACGGCCCGAGCCACGGCCTCCTGGCGAGCACGGGCGTTCGCTCTCACCCCGTCGAACGAGAAGGGCCCCATCCGCCTCGCGGGATGGGCGGAGGAGGCGGCGGATCGGGGCGGCCTGGACCTGGATGTGTGGGACGAGGCGCGGCTCGCCCGTGAAGGTTTCGGCGGGATCCTCGCTGTCGGCCGTGGCTCGGCGTACGAGTCGAGGTTCGTGCGCCTCGACTATGCGCCGAAGAAGGCGAACCGGCGCACGCCGCGGGTGGTGCTGGTCGGCAAGGGCATCACGTTCGACTCCGGCGGGCTGTCGATCAAGCCGCGCGACGCGATGATGTCGATGAAGCGCGACATGACGGGCGCCGGCGTCGTGATCGCCGTGATGGGCGCCTTGAGGGAGCTGCAGATCCCGGTGCCCGTCACAGGTCTGCTTGCCTGCGCCGAGAACGCGGTCGGTGCAGCGTCCATGCGACCCGGCGACGTGGTGACGCACTACGGCGGGCGCACCAGCGAGGTCGGCAACACCGACGCGGAGGGCCGGCTGGTGCTCGCGGACGCCTTGGCGTACGCCGACGCCAACATCAGCTCGGCAGTCGTGGTGGACATCGCCACGCTCACCGGCGCAGCGAAGGTGGCGCTGGGGATGACCCTAGGTGGGCTCTATGCCAACCGCGACGACCTGGCAGAAGCGCTCCTGCACGCCGGTGGCTCAGCCGGGGAACCGGTGTGGCGGCTGCCGTTGCAGAAGGAGTACGAGCCACTCCTCGACAACACGTTCGCCGACGCAACCAACGCTGCCGGCGGCCCCGGATCGATCACGGCTGCGCTCTTCCTACAACACTTCGTCGGGTCAGGCCCGTGGGCACACCTCGACATCGCGTCGGTGGGGGACTCACCCAAGGATGCGTTTGAGTACACCCAGGGCGCGACCGGCTTCGGGGCTCGCCTGCTGCTTCGCTGGCTCGCCGACTTCACCACGCCCTGACGTGCGTCGGGCGGTTCGACCAAGAACTCCGTCGACGGGCTATCGCCTCCCGAGCGTGTCATGATGGAAACCAGCCCCGCTAATGTCGCCCCGGTCCTCGGCGGTTCGCAGCGTCGAGCAGCTCCGGAAGGCGTCCCATGACCACCACCGCTTCAACGACGGTGCCCACGGCCCCCACAGCGGCCGACCGCTACGTCAGTCTCTACACCGACCTCGCCAAACGCGTACGCGACGAGGGACTGCTCGAGCGGCGGTACGGCTACTACTGGTCGCGCATCGCCGCGTCGGTGACGGTGTTCGCCGTCATCTGGGTGGGCTTCTTCTGGCTGGGCAACTCGTGGTTCCAGCTGATCCTCGCCGCCGCGCTGGCCGTGGTGGTGACGCAGTTCGGGTTCCTCGGGCACGACGGCGGCCACCGACAGATATTCGCCTCGGCGACGTGGAACGACTGGACAGCACGCATCCTCGCTGGTGCCTTCGCCGGCCTGAGCTACGGCTGGTGGAAGGCCAAGCACAACAAGCATCATGCTGCCCCCAACCAGGAGGGGCGCGACCCCGACATCGGACCGGGCGCATTGGCGTTCACCCCCGGGATCGTGGGCACTCGCACCGGCTTCGCCGGCTGGTTCGCCGACCGGCAAGGTTGGTTCTTCTTCCCGCTGCTGACGCTGGAGGGGATGAACCTCCACATCGCCAGCCTGTTGACGCTCGTGCGCCGCGACTCGGTGCGGCACCAGCGCATCGAGGCCCTACTCGTGGTGGGACGGTTGGGCGGCTACGTCACCGTCTTGCTGATGGTGCTGCCGCTAGGCAAGGCTGCGGCGTTCTTCGGTCTGCAGATGGCCCTCTTCGGGCTCTTCCTCGGCGGCTCGTTCGCCCCCAACCACAAGGGAATGCCAATCGTCCCGGCGACCATGAAGCTCGACTTCCTGCGCCGCCAGGTGCTGATGTCGCGCAACGTCCACGGCAGCCCGCTGACCGACTTCGCGATGGGCGGCCTGAACTACCAGATCGAGCACCACCTGTTCCCGAGCATGCCGCGACCGAACCTTAAGCTCGCTCAGCCGCTGGTGCGAGCCCACTGCGACCGCCACGACATCAGCTACAACGAGACCAGCCTGCTGGAGTCCTACGGCATCGTCATCCGTTACCTCAACGACGTGGGCTTGCAAGCCCGAGACCCCTTCGACTGCCCGCTCGCAGCGCAGTTCCGAAGCTGAGGCCCAGCAAGCTCGTAGGTGGTTCGACGCTCGGCGGTTGCGCGTCAGCGCTTCTGGGCGAGCAGCAGGCCGTCGCCGACGGGCAGCAGCACTTCGAGCAACGACTCGTGCTCGGTGACCAGGCGAAGGGTCTCGCGAATTGCGATGGTGTCGGCGTCGCGCACCGACGGGTCCGCGACCCGGTCGTGCCACAGCGAGTTGTCGAACGCGACGACCCCGCCGGTGCGGAGCAGCCGCAGCGCCTGCTCCAGGTACTGCGGGTACTCCAACTTGTCGCCATCGCAGAAGACCATGTCGTAGTGGCCACCCGTGAGCCGTGGCACCACCTCCAGGGCGGCGCCCGGAATCAGTCGCACCCGCTGCGAGGCGAACCCGGCCTCCGTGAAAGCCGTCTTGGCGAGCCGCTGGTGCTCGGCCTCGAGGTCGACGCTGGTCAGCACGCCGTCGTCGCGCATACCGCGCATCAGCCATACGCCCGAGATGCCACAGCCGGTGCCGATCTCGACGACGTTCCTCGCGTCGAGCATCGCGGCGGCGAACCGCAGCGCGGCCCCACCGCCGGGGCTGATGGGTACGGCGGGGAGGTCGCTCGCGCGTTCCCGGGCAGCGCTCAGCACCTCGTCCTCGGCGACGTACTGCTCGGCGTACGACCACGACGCTGGCTTCAACCCGGTGGCGATGGCGACCTCCTCGATAGGGCCCGCTGGGCCGGTGCTGCTGGTGGCAGCGAGCCTATCTGTTTCCACCCGACGGGCACAGGACGGCGGAGCACTCGCCGAGCCCACGGCCTGGGTGTCTGGTCACGTACGCTGGTGGCGAGCGACATCGGCTGGACTCCCCCGCGGTCGCACCGGAATGGAGCGAGGAGGTGTGACCGGCGTGGACCGGCCACCCGAGCAGGAGTGGACGCCGCCGAGCTGGGACGAGATCGTCCGGCAGCACTCGGCGCGCGTGTTTCGTCTCGCCTACCGCCTTACCGGCAACCGGCATGATGCGGAGGACCTCACCCAGGAGGTGTTCGTCCGCGTCTTCCGGTCGTTGCAGTCGTACCGCCCCGGCACGTTCGAGGGTTGGCTGCACCGCATCACCACCAACCTCTTCCTCGACCAGGCCCGCCGTAAGCAACGGATCCGCTTCGACGCGCTCCCCGACGACGCCGCCGACCGGCTCCCCGGTCTGCTGCCCACGCCTGACGTCGGCTACGACGAGCAGGCGTTCGACTCCGACGTGGAGCTAGCGCTGGCTGACCTGCCCCCCGACTTCAGGGTCGCGGTCGTGCTGTGCGACATCGAGGGACTGAGCTACGAAGAGATCGCCGAGACGCTGGACGTCAAGATCGGCACGGTGCGCTCGCGCATTCACCGCGGTCGGTCGTTGCTGCGCAAGGCTCTCGCGCACAGGGCGCCTACGCGGCATCGTCAGCGCGTTGGTGGGGCTCTCGACTCGTCGAGCGGTGGCGGCGACGCGTGAGCCACCTCCATCACAAGGTCTCGGCCCTCGTCGACGGTGAGCTCACCGGTTCGGCCCGCGCCCGTGCGATCAACCACCTGCGCGGCTGCGACGCCTGTCGCCACGAGGTCGAGCAGACGCTCCTGCTGAAGCGCCGGGTCTCCGGACTCGGCGCAGTGGAGCCCTCCGGCGACATGTTCGTGCGGCTCGGCGCCCTGCCTCACCGCGAGCGGGTTGCTCCGCCGCGCCGTCGCCTCGCGACCGCCCGCAGAGTCGGTATGGGCGTCGGTTCCATGTCCGTAGCCGTGCTCACGCTTGCCTACGTCGTCGGTGGTGCCGAGCCGCCTCCGGTCACCACCGTCGCCCCGCCGGTCGATGACTTCGCAGCCGAGTTCGCCGCCGAGACCGGTGCAGCTCCGCTGTCCGATCCTGCCGTCGAGGCGATGAACGACACAGTGGTCGCTCACCCGGCCTCGGACGCGACACCTTCGCCGGCGCAGGTGACGTCGATCGTGTCGTCGCCGTCGGTCCACCTGGAGACCGGCTGGGCGCCGCAGGCAGGTCCCGGCGACGACCTGGCCGCTGTCGATGCGCTCCAAGGAGCCATGGAGGCACCCGAACGCGTTGCCTACCGCGGTGCCCGGGTCGTCATCGACATGACGAGCGAGACGGCGAGCACGGTGCACGTCAGGGTGGAGCACGTGCCGGGGCAAGGAACCAGCTTCGACGTGACCGACAGCCCCGACGACGCCACTGCGACGTTCGTCGCTCAAGGCGAGGCGGCATCAGCGCGAGCCTTCGCCGGCGGACAGCTGCAGCTCCTCGTCGACGCCTACGACCTGACCGCCTCCGGTTCCGCCGTGGTGACCGGACGGGCGGCGACAGTCATCTCGGCCCGTCGTGGGCAGCAGCTCGTCGCCCGCTTCTTCGTCGACAACGCAACCGGGCTGATGGTGCGACGCGAGGTGTACGACGGAGGGCAGCTGGTGCGGTCCGGCGCCTTCGAGTCATTGCGGACCTCTGCCGCGGGCTTCCTTTCACACCTGCCGCCTGAGCTGACCACGCCCGCAGCGACGGCCGTCTCGACGCGGCTGGCGCCGATACTCAACGACGACGGTTATGCGTGCCCCTCCACACTGTCCGACACGTTTGAGCTGACCTCGCTCGACCGTCTCGACTCGAGCAGTGACGTCATCCATGCGGCGTACTCCGACGGGCTCTCGTCAGCTTCGCTGTTCGAGCAGCGGGGGCAGTTGCGGGCTGACACCCTGCCAGGCTTCCGGCGGGTCGGGGTCGACGGAGCGCAGGTGGCGGTCCGGGAGGGCCTGCCAACAGTGGCGGTCTGGGAGTCCGAGGGCACGGTCTATACCTTGGTCACCGACGCGCCGATGTCCACCTCGGCCGCCCTCATCGCAGACCTGCCGCACCGGCCGCCCGCTGTCGAGGACGCGTCGAACCGGTTGGAGCGCGGTTTCGAGACGCTCGGTTCCTACCTGTCGCCTGCTGCCTGATACGCGGCATGCGCTCCCACGGCGTCGGTCGAGTGAGGCATGCTTAGTGGTCACCACCGGAAATACGTCCAGGGTCTGCCGGGCCCAGGCGGCGCCTCGCTATCGGCCTCCTCCTCCGCCTTGCGATGCATCCACCTGGATCACCGGCAACTCCCGAACAACTTCCGGTGGTGACCACTGAGCCATCGGCCCTGAGGAGTTATGAGTGTCCGAACACTTCCCCGGTCAAGGTGAGGAGCCCTCCGACGACCTGGCGCGCCGCCAGCAGCCTCCCGCTGCCCCGCACCCGCCTCCACCAGCGTCCCCGTCGCAGCCTTCGCCATGGGAAACGGGCCGGTCACGCGGTCCCCACCAACCACCGGCCGGTGGACAAGGTGAGCAGTCCTGGGACTGGCGACCGGCCAGCTCGGCTCAGCAGGCTCAGCCTTTCCCACCGCCGGGCATCCAGCCCGACCGACGAAACGACGACACGTTGTCCTTTCCGCCCGGCCCATGGCAGCAGCAACCGGTTCGCCCGCCAGTGCCGGACCACACCCAGCGCCAGAGCAGTCCATCGTCGCGGGTGCCGTGGTTGCCCCTTGTCGTGGTTTGCCTGCTGTTGGGGCTCGGGGGTGGCGCGGGGGGCGCCTTGCTCGTCAACGCCACCGACGACGATCCCGCCCCCACGTCACGACCGACCACCTCGACACCGCCGACGTCCGCGGCGCCCGGACCAGTAGCCGGCGGCCCAGTTCAGAGTCCGGTGGTGGCGGTTGCCGACGCCGTGCTGCCGAGCGTGGTGTCGTTGCAGGTCCGCGGTCCGGACGCCAAGGTCAGCGGCTCCGGTTTCGTCTACGACGACGTCGGCCACGTTGTCACCAACAACCATGTCATCGAGCCGGCTGCCGACGACGGCGAGATCATCGTCTCCCTCTCCGACGGTCGCGAGGTGGGTGCGCAGATCGTGGGACGCAGCCCGTCGTACGACCTGGCGGTGATCAAGCTCGACGACTTCTCCGGTCTCGAACCATCCGCGCTCGGTACGTCGGCGGAGGTCCAGGTCGGCCAGTCGGTCGTTGCCATCGGCTCACCGCTCGGCCTCAACGCCACGGTCACCTCGGGCATCATCAGCGCCACCGAGCGCCCTGTCACGGCCGGCGGCGAGGGAGAGACGTCGTACATCAACGCGCTGCAGACCGATGCTGCGATCAACCCCGGCAACTCGGGCGGTCCACTCGTCGATCTGCAGGGCAGGGTGATAGGGGTCAACTCCGCCATCGCAACGATCGGCCAGTCAGCGAGTGAACAGTCCGGCAACATCGGTGTCGGCTTCTCCATCCCGATCGACCAGGTGGTGTCGACCGTCAAGCAGCTGATCGAGACCGGTCAGGCCGAGTACCCCGTGATCGGCGCCCAGGTAAGCGTGGCCACGACCTCCGACGGCGCCCGGATCTTGAAGGTTGACGCGGGCAGCCCGGCCGAGCAGGCGGGGCTCGAGAATGGCGATGTGATCACCAAGATCAACGGCGTTGTGGTCCACGACGGCGTGGAGCTGATCGTGAAGATCAGGTCGTTCGCGCCGGGGGAGACCGTTACGTTCGACGTGCGGCGCAGCGGGCAGGATGACCGCCTCGATGTGGTGCTCGGCAAGCAGGTCGGCTGACCTCCGCTGACACGTCGGAGGCGTAACGCCTTAGGTGGCTTCCTCGTCGTACGGGGCCGCCTCGTCGAGCTCGAGCGGGCGGTGGCCGGCACGTTGCGGGGTCTCGTCATCGTCCTCGAGGTCGTCGAGCAGGTGCTTCTTGACCAGCGCACGCGGAGACAGCTCGCGCAGGTCCATGTTGGCGATCTCGGGACCGAACTCGTCGGACAGCTGTGACCTTGCGTTAGTCAGCATCACCCGAGCCTGTCGCAGCATCCGGCCCGCCTGCCGGGCGACGTCAGGCAGCTTGTCGGGACCGAAGACGAAGATGGCGAGGATGGCCAGCACCAACATCTCCCCCAGCCCGACATCGAACATCGCTCAGCCGGTCCGTCTCAGCGACCTGCGGGCGAGAGCCCAAGCTGCAGCCCGGCGAGGCCACGCGCCTTCGCAGTGAGCGTGTCGGCGATCGAGCTGAGCGCGGCGGCGGCCGGTGCGTCGGGGTTGCTGAGCACCAAGGGGCGTCCGGTGTCTCCGCCCTCGCGCAGCTGTACGTCGAGAGGTACCTGGCCGAGGAGCGGCACGTCGTAACCGAACCGAGCAGACAAGGTGGCGGCCACGCCGGCTCCACCACCGCTGCCGAAGATCTCCAGATGATGCTCGGGACCGCAGTGCGGGCAGACCAGGTAGCTCATGTTCTCGACCACTCCGGCGACGCGCTGGTGCATCATCGACGCCATCGTGCCCGCGCGCTCGGCCACCTCGGCCGCTGCCGCCTGCGGTGTCGTGACCACCACGACCTCGGCGCTCGGCAGGTGCTGGCCGGTCGAGATCGCCATGTCGCCGGTGCCGGGCGGAAGGTCGAGCAGCAGTACGTCGAGGTCACCCCAGAACACGTCGGTGAGCATCTGGACCAGCGCTCGGTCGAGCATCGGTCCCCGCCAGGCCACAACCTGGTCCCGGCGAGGCTTGAGCATGCCGATGCTGATCACGCTGAGCCCGAGAACGGGGACGGGCATGATCATGTCCTCGACCTGGGTGGGCCGCTCGTCGGCGATGCCCAGCATCGCCGGGATCGAGTGGCCGTAGACGTCGGCGTCGACGATCCCGACCTTGCGACCACTGCGGGCGATGGCCAGGGCGAGGTTGACCGTGACCGACGACTTGCCGACACCGCCCTTGCCGGACGCGATCGAGATGACCTTCGTGAGCGAGTCCGGACGCGCGAAGGGGACCTCCTTGGCGACCTGACCGCCGCGAAGCGTCTGCTGAAGCTCCTGTCGCTGCTCCGCCGACATGACGTCGAGCTCGACCTTGACGGCCGTGACGCCCGCAACCGTGGAGACCGCAGCCGTCACATCGCGGGTGATCGTGTCGCGCATCGGGCAGCCGGACACCGTGAGAAGCACGGTCACCACTACCGCGCCGTCGTCGCCGATCGTGACGTCGTCCACCATCTTGAGCTCGGTGATGGGCCGCTTGATCTCGGGGTCGTTGACGGTTGCGAGGGCAGCGTTGATGGGCTCGAGCAGCGGGCTGGTCATAGGTCCAGGCTACGGGGTGCAGCAGGGCCCTCGCGCTCGTGGGCGTGCGGCTCCTCCCGCTGCTGCGCGGCCCGGTCGTCGAGCTCGGTGAGCAGGTTGCGCAACTCCGACCGGACGAAGTCGCGGGTCGACACCTCGCCGATGGCCATCCGCAGCGACGCCACCTCACGAGCCAGGAACTGCATGTCTGCGTGGGCTCGCACGTTGGCCTCGCGGTCTTGCTCGGCGACCACCCGGTCGCGTGCCTCCTGGCGGTTCTGTGCCAGCAGGATCAGCGGGGCGGCGTACGACGCCTGGGTGGAGAAGAACAGGTTGAGCAAGATGAAGGGGTAGGGGTCCCAGCCGATGCCCCAGATGCCGACGATGTTCACGATGATCCAGATGATGACGAACACGGTCATGTATGCCAGGAAGCGCGCGGTCCCCATGTAGCGGGCAAACTTCTCGGCGAACTTGCCGAAGATCTCGGGGTCGTAGTTCGGTCGCAGCACCAGCTTGCGGCGGGTGTCTCTGGGTACGTCGAGGCGCCCTGCCGGGCCCGGGCTGGTCACCCGTCGGGGGGTCTCTCGTCGCTCGTCGTCTCGCGGGTCGTCACGTGCCATCGCGCACCGCCGGTGAGGCGGGGACCCGACCCTCGCGCCAGTCGTCGGGCAGCAGGTGGTCGACGACGTCGTCTACGGTGACGACGCCCAGCAGATGACCGGCGTCGTCGACGACGGGGCTGGCGACGAGGTTGTAGTGCGCCATCAGCCGGGTGACCTCGTCGAGCGGTGCCTCCGCACGCAGCGGCTCCAGATCGGTGTCGATGACACCCGAGACGAGGCCGGATGGGGGCTCACGCAACAACCGCTGGAAGTGGCCCACGCCGATGAACCTGCCCGTCGGCGTCTCGAGCGGAGGACGGCACACGTAGACCATCGCGGCCAGTGACGGCGAGAGCTCGGCGTTACGGATGCGAGCCAGCGCCTCCGCCACGGTTGCGTCGGGAGGCAGGATCACCGGGTCGGTCGTCATCAGACCACCGGCGGTCTTCTCCTCGTAGGTGAGCAGCCGGCGTACGTCCTCGGCCTCGTCGGGCTGCATCAGCAACAGCAGCGCCTCGGCGGTCTCGGGTGGGAGCTCGGCGATGAGGTCGGCTGCGTCGTCGGGCGACATCTCTTCGAGGATGTCGGCGGCACGCTCGGAGCCGAGCTGACCGAGGATCTCGACCTGGTCGTCTTCGGGAAGCTCCTCGAGCACGTCGGCGAGACGCTCGTCGTCGAGTGCTGCTGCGATCTCGTGGCGGCGCTTCGGGGACAGCTCGTGGATGACACCGGCCAGGTCGGCAGGACGCATCTCGTCCAAAGCCGCGAGCAGGTGCGTGGCACCCTGCTCGGACTCGGCACCGGTCAGGCCGGTGACCTCCGACCACTCGACGACCTGCGTCTGACCGCGGCGGCCGAACCGCTTGGAGCCGTGCTGGATCGCGACCCGCGACAAGATCCAGTCCCGCGTCCGGGTCTGCTCCATGCCGACGTCGTACACGACACCTTGGGTGCCGCTGTCGGTGATGGTCACCGTGCGGTCAAGGAGCTCGCCGAGCACGAGCGTCTCGCTGGGGCGCTGCTCGAAACGGCGCATGTTCAGCAGCCCGGTGATGATCACCTGGCCGGAGTCGACGTTGGTGACCCGCGTCATCGGCAAGAAGATGCGGCGACGCCCGAGCACCTCGATGACGAGGCCCAGGACCCGAGGCTGACGGGTGTCGGAGCGGACGGCGGCCACCACGTCGCGCACCCGACCGACCTGGTCGCCGTTGGGGTCGAAGACCAGCATGCCCGCCAGGCGGGCAACGAAGACACGAGGAGGGGTGGCGCTCACGCCCGTCAGGCTACCGTTGGTGCGCCTGGTGGGTCCGCGCCTCCGGTCCGACAGCGCGGACAGTCGAACGACCACTAGGCGCAAGCAGCGCGGAGGTGTGGGCACCCGACACTATGCTGCGTCCATGCCCAGCGCCTTTCCGCACGCACATCGGGCACCGACGAGTGAGGATGGCGGGCTCAGCTACGACATCGTCGACGTCTTCACCGACCGGGCGTACGCCGGCAACCCGCTTGCGGTCGTGTACGCCGCCGACCACTGCACATCAGAGCAGCTGCACGCCATGGCCGTGGAGTTCAACCTCTCCGAGACGGCCTTCCCGATGGCGCTGACCGACGCGGACCGAGCTGCCGGCGCCGACTATCGGGTGCGGATCTTCACGCCAGGCGGCGAGATCCCCTTCGCCGGCCATCCGACGCTCGGGACGGCGTGGGCGCTGAGGCGACGCGGTCTGCTCGGCGTCGGGGACCGGTTGCAGTCGTGCGGTGCCGGGCTGATCGGCGTACACCTGCCAGCCGACGACGCAGCGCCGGTCGAGCTGACCGCGACACCGCGCGACGAGGCGCGCGAGCTGTCGTCGCAGGAGGTCGCGGCCGTCGCGCCGCTGGTGGGGCTGACCGCTGCTGCCGCCGCCGGTCCCGCCCACGTCGCAGGGTGCGGGCTCACCTGGCTGTACCTGCGGGTCGCGACCGACGCCGTGTCGCGCTCCCGCCCGACCGGCACCAAGGTGAGCGAGGTCGACATCGACCGCAGCGACCTGCGCGACCCGCTGGACGGAGTCTGCGTGTACTCCGTCGAAGGGGCTCACCTGGCGGGCGCACCGGTCAGTGTGCGCGCCCGGGTGTACGTGCCCGGCTTTGGCATC
>JAABUS010001952.1_pt1 | contig 41630 bp, 39 predicted proteins | sample 5560161 | NCBI WGS metagenome assembly JAABUS01 (sample SAMN10711885, study PRJNA513376) | rock metagenome | isolation source: Antarctica rocks | place: Antarctica: Victoria Land, Trio Nunatak nord | collected 2016-01-04
ACGGGAGGCGTTGGAGGGGGCAATCACGGCGGCGTTCGCCACCATCACCGCGACGGATGCCGCAGGTTGGTTCACCGCCTGCGGCTATCCGCTCAAATCGGATCAGTGATTATGCGAAACGCTCTAACCCCCGGCCCTGCCATAATCCGCGCATCACATCATCAGGGAGCGCCTTCGGGACGCTCCTGTTTCTTTGTGCGCCCCTGTCCTTTCGTTCATCGCAAAAGCCGCACCTACGGACAGTGTGTATCCCGGTGCGACGCCGCATAATCGGTCACAGCACAACCGCTTGATATTGGTGCGGGAAGCATCACAAAGGAACCGTCTGTCGCGTGGTGGTAGTTGATCGTCGTTGTTGCGAGTGCCGTGGGTCGCTCCGATAAACAAAAGAGGGTGGTGGGGACATGCAGGTGGTACGACGGTTGCGGCTGGTGGCGCTCCTGGCGCTGGTGATTCTCGGGGTTGTGGCGACGACCGCCGCGCCGGTTGGCGCGACGTCGATCTACGTCGATCCGAACGGCAGGTTCGCCGTGGGCGTCGCGGACGGGTGGACGCAGCAGAGGCCGGACACGAAGGGTGTCGTCGCGCTCTGGTCGGTCGATGGCGGCGCGGCGATCTTCAACGTCGTCCGTGAGGATATCCCGGCAGGCACGACGAATGTTGACTACGCGAAGGCGAACATCGACGGCGTTTCGACCTTCAAGGATTACACAGAAATTCGGCGCGACTTCATCAAGTGCGCGGATCAGGATTGCCCACTCCTCGATTATACCGTGACCGACGAGAACGGCGAGACCCAGCGCCTTCAACAGGCATTCGTCACCAAGGGGACCGACGGCTGGGTGCTGACCTTCCGCACCCGTGCCAGCGACGCCGCCACCTACAAGAGCGACGTCGAACTGATGGTCTACTCCTTCTCGATCTAACCCCGAACGCGCTACCCCTCCCCGTGAAGGGGTTGGGGGCACGAAAAAGAGACACGGATGAGGGACGCATCGATGTGCGTCCCTCATGCTTTCTCCGGCACCGAAGATGGGTAAACCCCGCTATGGCACTGGAATCGTTGTGATGTTCGCGGCGGGAATCCCCTTGCCGATGAGGGCGGTGTACAGCGCCTTGTCGATCGCGGGGATCGGGTCCGGCAACTGGCCCATCAAGGCGGCGCGCGCGATGCCCGCCGCCCGCTTCGATGCCCGGATTTGGCCCTCCTCGGAGTAGACCGCGATGTGCGGGGCGATCATCACGTTCTCCATCGCGAGGAGTGGGTTGTCCGCCTCGATCGGCTCGACCTCGAAGACGTCCAGCCCCGCGCCGCCGAGATGGCCGGACTTCAGGGCGTCGATCATCGCCGCCTCGTCGATGATCGGGCCGCGCGCCGTGTTGATGATCCACGCGCCCTGCTTCATCATCGCGAACCGCTCGGCGTTCATCAGGTGGCGCGTCTCCGCCCAGAGGAAGGCGTGGATCGTGACGTAGTCCGATTGCTGGAGGAGGTCCTCGAGCGGCACGAGCGGGATGCCGTACGACGCGACGTCCTCCTGCTTCACGTACGGGTCGAACGCAACGACGTTGAAGCCGAGCGCCTTCGCTCGCTCCCCCGCGATCCGCCCGATCCGCCCGAAGCCAACGACGCCGACCGTCTGCGCCTTCGAGTTGTGGACGGTGATCCGCCCGTCGCCCATGTGCGTGCGCCAGCCGCCCGCGCGCGTGATCTTGTCGAATGCGTAGAGCTGCCGGTTCGCCGCCATCAGGAAGGCAATCGCCTGCATCGCGACCTCCTCCGAGTAGGCGTCCGGCACGTTGCAGACGAGGATGCCGCGCTCGCTCGCCTGGGGCACATCGATGTCGTTGTAGCCGACGTACGGGCGCAGGATCATCCGGCAGGAGAGCTGATCGTAGATCGGGCCATTCAGCACCATGCCGCCGGAGACGAGCACATCTACCTTCGTCAGCGCCTCCGCGACGCGGCCCTGATCGTCATACAGCGGCATCGCGGCGGTCTCCGCGCCGATCGCTTGCAGCGCCCGCTGCACGGGGTTGGCGGTGCCGGAGGTGAAGTTGCCGATGCCGAGGGTGCCCATGCCCTCGCCTGCGTTCTTCCAGCGGGCGAGGGCCTTCTGCACAACGCTGTCGTCCGGGGGTTGATTCATCATGCTTTCTTCTCCACGGGCGCGCAGCCGGCCTTGTCGTAGCGGTGGAATTCGCCGATGGCGCTGATCGCGACCCGAATCGCCGGTTTGTCGCCGACGACCGAGATGTGATGCCAGATGTCCTTCGGCGCGAAGATGAAGTCGCCCTGCTTAACTTCGACCTTCACACCGTCCTCGAACTCCCACGTCTGCTCGCCCTCGGCGATGAACCACCACTCGTCCGTGATGTGGTAGTGGGTGTCATTCGGGTGCCCCGGCGCCTGGCAGATCACGACGATGCGCGTCCCGTTCCCCTCGACGATCTGATGCGCCCACGGTGGCGGCCCCATCTGCTCCTTGATCGCTGTGATACTCAATGACCGCTGCGCCGCTCCCAGTGCCATCGGCCCCGCTGTCGTTGCCATCCGTCCCCTCCTTGAGAAAAACTAACCGCGAAGGCGCGAAGGACGCGAAGTGGGAAAATACGGAAAGAAAAGGGTCTTGGTCTAACCGTCCCCCATTGTCTTATCCTTCTCCCTCCTTCGCGCCTTCGCGGTCCAACAACCCCCCGTCGCGTGCCCGGTCCTGGCGGCGCAGGGCGGCGAGGGCACGTTCCCGCGCCGCGCGTGCTGCCGCACTATCAATGTCCGTACGGCTGGTTGTCAAGATTTCCTGCCAGCCCTCCGGGAACACCGGCTCCGCCGCGAACTCGGGGAAGAGTTCCTCCGCGATGCGGGCGAAGACGTGCGGCCCGCCGAGCCGGACCGTCGTGAACGGCCCGGTCAGCGACCAGCGCCGCCCCAGCCCGCGCTCCATGATCGTGTCGATGTCCTCCGGCGTGGCGACGCCGTTGGCGACGAGCCAGAGGCACTCGCGCAACATGCCGAGTTGCAGACGGTTCCAGATGAAGCCCGGTACCTCCCGCAGCACCTGCACGGGTTCCTTCTCCATCCGTTGCAGGAGCGCGCGCGCCGCCGTGACTGTCGCCGCGCCGGTGCGCTCACCGGGGATGACCTCCACGAGCGGCAGGAGGTGCGGCGGGTTCCAGTAGTGCGTGCCAACGACGCGCTCCGGGTGCCGCAGGTCCGCCGCGATGGCGGTGATCCGCAGACTGGAGGTGTTCGAGCAGAGCAGGGCCGTCGCGGGCGTGGCTTCGTCGAGCAGCGCGAAGAGCGCCCGCTTCGCGCCCAAATCCTCCACGATCGACTCGACGACGACCGTCGCGCGCCCGAAATCGGCGGTGTCGATCGTCGCGCCGGAGAGCCGCGCGGACGCCGCCTCCGCCTCCGTTGCGCCGAGCAAATCCGCGTCGGCGAGCGTCCGCAACGCGCCGCGCGCGACCGCCAACGCCGCGTCGATCTTCGCCCCGTCGCGCCCGGCGATCACGGTGGGGCCGAGGCGCGCGTATTCCGCCGCGATGCCGGGAGCCATCGCGCCCGTTCCAACGATGATCGCGCGCACGGGTTGGACGCTGACGGATTCCGCTCCCATTGGCATCGCGCTCCGAACTTCGCCCGTTGCATCCCTCTTTGGAGCACAGAATACGCCGCACACCCATGCACGGGCAAGTAAATGGCGCGCAAACGGTGAAGTTCCCGCTCCGTGCAATGGCGCGGCGCGTGGTGGGGCATCTGAACGGAGGCGCGCGGATCGTTCAGCCCGAACGCGATAGGGGAGACATTGCAGAAGGCATGATACTCCGTCAAGACGCCGCCATCGACGCAAAGATTCAACGCTCACTTTGGCGCGAACCGCGCAGGCGTGAACGGGGCGAGGAGCGGATCGACCGTGCCGCTGCGGATGCCCGCCGCGACCAGTTCGCCCGTCACCGCCGCGAGCAGCGCGCCGCCACGGTAGTGGCCCGTCACGATCCAGAGGCCGTCGCGGTGCGGCGCGGGGCCGATGATCGGCGCGCCGTCCGCGCTGCCAGGCCGCAGGCCGGACCACGTCTCCACGAGCCGTGCCCCATTCAGCGAGGGCGCGAACCGCCCCACCAGCCCGATCAGTTCGTCGATCCCCTGCGGCGTGACGCGCTTGGCGAACCCGGTCTCGTCAACCGTCGCGCCGACCGCGATGGTGCCGTCCGCGCGGGGGAGGAGGTACATCCCGCCGCCCGCGACGACCGTCCGCAGCCGGATCGGCGGGTCAGCGACGGCCATCATCTGCCCGTGCACCGGCATGGTGGGGACATCGAGGCCCGCCAGTTCCCCGAGCGCCCGGCTCCACGCCCCCGCCGCCAGCACGACGACATCCGCGCCAATTTCCCCCTCTGCCGTTCGCACGCCGGTCACACGGTCGCCGCTCATCACGAGGTCGAGCGCGGCGGTGTGCTCGCGGATCGTCGCCCCGTGCGCGGTGGCGGCGCGGGCGAGCGCCTGGGCGAGCAGATGGACGCGCAGACTGCCCGCATCGCGCTCGTAGATCGCCGCCTGGATGTGCGGTGAGAGGACGGGTTCGTGCTCCCGGAGCGCCGCGCCCTCCAACCATTCGACGTGCAGCCCCTGGCGCTGCTGCCACTCCATCAGGTCCTGCAAGGGGCGCGGGTCGTTGTCCGCGCCGATCAGCGCCGTCTCGCCCGTCGGGTTCCACCCAACGCGCATCCCCGCCGTCTCCTCGACCGCCGCGATCAGCGCGGGGTAGCGGCGGAACGAGCGCAGCCCAAACTCCCCCGACCCCGGCGATGGCGACGAGATAATGCCCGCCGACGCCCACGATGCCTCCTGCGCCAGCGCGTTCCGTTCGAGCAACGTCACCCGCTCCCCCGCCCTCGCCAAATCATACGCGATCGCACACCCAATCACGCCCCCGCCGATGATGACGATGTGCCCATTCCCCCCGCTCCACTGTGCGTTCATCCTGCATCCTCCTTATTCCTTCATATGCGACGCGGTTGGCGCTGCTTCTTCGACAATCGCGCGATACGTTTGGTACGTCTCCGCGCTGAAGCAGACGAACCGCACCTCCTCGACCGTCGCGTTGGCCGCGAGGAAGCGGGTGGTTTCGGCGACGGCGATGCGGGTGGCGCGCTCCAATGGAAAGCCGTAGATGCCGGCGCTGATGGCGGGGAAGGCGACGGTGCGGACGGCGTGCTCCGCGACGAGGGCGAAGCAGCTGCGGTAGCACCGCGCCAGCAGATCGTCCTCGTGGTGCGTGCCGCCGTGCCAGACGGGGCCAGCGGTATGAATAACCCACGCGGCGGGCAAATTGTACCCGCGCGTGATCTTCGCATCGCCCGTCGGGCAGCCGCCGAGCGTCCGGCACTCCGCGAGCAGTTGCGGCCCCGCCGCGCGATGGATCGCGCCGTCCACGCCCCCGCCGCCGAGCAGCGACGTGTTCGCGGCGTTGACGATCGCGTCCACCCGCTGCCGCGTGATATCGCCCTCAACCACCGTGATGCGATCGTGCCCTGGCGCCGTCATGACATGCTCCTTCCCCGCGCTCCGTCCGTGGTATGGTACGCACGCGAGTATACCGGATGACCAGATGGGGAAGCTGGAGGAGCCGGGGACGGAAGGGAACTGAACCACAGAGGCACAGAGAACACAGAGGAGGGATGGAGAGGAGAAGAAAATGGATTCGACCCCCTCTGATAATCTCCCTTCTTCTCTGTGTCCTCTGCGTCTCTGTGGTTCTCCCCGGTTTCATATAGGAGTGAGCCATGCGGACGGAGAAGCACATTCTGATGGACATGGACGGCGTGATCGTGCGCGGGGCGCGGGTGATCCCCGGCGCGCCGGAGTTCATCGCGCGGCTGCTGGCGGCGGGGCGGAAGTTCCTCGTGCTGACGAATAACCCCGCCTACACGCAGCGCGACCTCTCCGCCCGCCTCGCGCACATGGGCATCCCCGTGCCGGCGACGAACATCTTCACCTCCGCCCTCGCGACGGCGCAGTTCCTCCACGCGCAGCGACCGGAAGGGACCGCGTATGTCGTCGGGGAGGCGGGGCTGACCACCGCGCTGCACGACGCGGGCTACACGCTCACGGACCAGAACCCGGACTACGTCGTCCTTGGCGTGACGACTTCGTACAGCTACGAGCGCATCACGCAGGCGGTGCGCCTCGTCGCCGCCGGGGCGCGCTTCATCGTCACCAGCCCCGATGTCGTCGGCCCGACCGAGGCCGGTTTGGAGCCGGGCACGGGCGCGGTCGCCGCGCTGATCGCCGCCGCGACGGGCGTGCAACCCTACTTCGTCGGCAAGCCGAACCCGCTCATGATGCGCAATGCCCTCCGCACGCTCGGCACCCACTCCGAGGAGACGATGATGATCGGCGACCGGATGGACACAGACATCATCGCGGGCACGGAGGCGGGTATGGAGACCGCCCTCGTCCTCACCGGCGTCACCCTGCGCGAGCAGGTGGGCCGCTTCCCCTACCAGCCGACGTACATCGTCGAATCCGTCGCGGAGATCGAGGTGTGACGGGCGGCAACGAGTAGCGAGTAGCGAGCATAACAAGTTGCTGCCCATTGCCCATATTCACTGAAAGGGGCGACAGATGCGTGTGGTAATTGGTAGTGATCACGCGGGGTTCGCGCTCAAGGGGCCGCTCATGGACGCGCTCGCGGAGTGGGGACACGCGGTCGAGGATGTCGGCGGGCACGTGGGGGAGGAAGTGGACTTTCCCGATGTCGCGCGGCGTCTGTGCAGCACGATCCTCGCGGGGGACGCGGAGCGGGGCGTGATGGTCTGCGGCACGGGCATCGGCGCGTGCATGGCGGCGAACAAGGTTCCGGGCATCCGCGCCGCCCTCTGCCACGATGTGCATTCCGCGCATCAGTGCGTCGAGCACGACCATGCGAATGTCTGCTGCCTCGGCGCGCAGATCGTCGGCGGATGGCTCGCGCGGGACTTGCTTAAGGCGTATCTCGACGCCGAACCGAGCATGGAGGAAGACTACCTCCGCCGCCTCGCGAAACTCGCGGAGATGGAGCGGACGACGGAAAGTGGGCGGTGAGTCGTTGTCGGAAGCGGTACGCCACCCGGGTGGACTGTCGCGGATTCGCCCGCCAATGCAACCTTCATCGCGAAACCGTGCGCGAATGATGGCCTGAAGACATACCCCGCTTTGCGTCTACGGGGACGTAATGCGTCAATTCAGCGATGGTGCTATGGGTTGCGCCGCCGTATCGGGGAAGGTGGCGGTCGCGTGGTAGCCGAGGAGATCGAACTGCATCATGGAGCCATCCGACCGTTCACCGTCCCGCGTCAACAACCATCTCTTTCGCGAGCAGTTCCTGCACGAGCGCGCGGATATCCGCCTCGACCCGTGGCGCGTCGGGGAAGACCTCGCGTACCTCGTTGGCGATCATCGCGAGGCTGTGCGTGCCGTCGCAGCATTCCCAGACGAGCGCGGCGGTCGGGTTGAGCGTCATGATCTGCTTGCTGGCGGTATTGAAGAGCACCATACTCCCGTCCGCGAGCAATTCGTCGAGCACGCAATCGCGCTTCGCGGGCCGCTCATTCCCGCCCCTGGAGAGCGGCGTCGGTGATGGTCGTGAGGGCAACGGTGCGGACATCGGTCTCGTCTCCTCACATGAGTGGCGGGCACACGCCATCGCGGCGGCCTGCCGCCTTTTATACTACGGGGCGCGCGATCAGAAAGTGCCGAAAACAAACGAAACGAGGCGGGGAGTGATCCCCGCCTCGCTACTCGCCACTCGTCACTCGCTACTCGTATCAGGCCGCGATTGGCTCCGCGACGGGCGCCAGTTCCGGCTGCGTGGTATGGAAGGTGAACGCACCGTCCGCCACATCCACCGTGATCGCGCTCCCTTCTTCGATCTCGCCGCGGATCACCGCTGAGGCGACCTCGTCGAGAATCGCGCTCTGGATTGCCCGCTTCAGTGGCCGCGCGCCGTAGACCGGATCGTAGCCGATGCGCACGATCTCCGCCTCCGCGTCTGCCGTGAGCGTCAGGGTGTACCCCTTCGTCCGCAGCCGCTTCGTCAACTGATTGAGCAGGATGTGCACGATTGCCGCGAGGTTCTGGTCCGTCAGCGATTCGAAGACGATGATGTCGTCGAGCCGGTTGATGAACTCGGGCCGGAAGAAGTTCTTCAGGGCGTCGAGGTACTCCCGATGCTTCGCCATCGTCACCTCCGCCTTCGTCGCCTGGAAGCCGATGCCGCCCCGCTTCTCGGTCACGCCCGTGCCGATGTTCGAGGTGAGGATGATCACCGTGTTCGTGAAGTCCACGGTGCGCCCCTGCCCGTCCGTCAGCCGCCCGTCATCGAGCACCTGCAGGAGGGCGTTGAAGACCTCCGGGTTCGCCTTCTCGATCTCGTCGAACAGGAGGACGCTGTACGGCTGCCGCCGCACCCGCTCGGTCAACTGCCCGCCCTCGTCGTAGCCAACGTAGCCGGGAGGCGCACCGAACAACCGCGCCACCGTGTGCCGCTCCTGGTACTCCGACATGTCGAAGCGCAACAGCGCCGACTCGTCATCGAACAGGAACTCCGCGAGCGCTCGCGCCAGTTCCGTCTTGCCGACGCCCGTCGGGCCGAGGAAGAGGAAGCTGCCAATCGGCCGCTTCGGCTCGCTCATCCCCGCGCGGGACCGCCGCACCGCCTTCGACACTGCCGCGAGCGCCGTCTCCTGCCCGACGACCCGCTCGTGCAGCCGCTCCTCCATTGTGGCGAGCTTGATCGCCTCGCCCTCCACGAGGCTGGTGACCGGGATGCCTGTCCAGACGGAGACGACCGAGGCGATCTCCTCCGGCGTCACCTCCTCGGTGAGCAGCGGCCGCACGCCCGTCGTGGCGACGGTCGGCTCCTCGGCCTCATCGGCGACCTGCTTCTCCAACTCGGCGAGCGTGCCGTACTTCAGCTCCGCCGCGCGGCTGTAATCCGCCGCCCGCTCGGCCTTCTCGACCTCGGTGCGGGTCTGCTCGATCTGACCCTTCAACTCGCGCCGCCGGTTGATGACATCCTGCTCCTGCGTCCACTGTGACCGGAGCGCATCCCGCTTCTCGCCGATCTCGGCGAGTTCGCGTTCCAGTTCGCCGAGTCGCTCCTGCGAGCGGCGGTCCCGCTCCTTCTGCAACGCGGTGCGCTCGATCTCCAGTTGCGTCCACCGTCGCTCGACCTCATCGAGGGCGGCAGGGCGGGATTCGATTTCCAGCCGCAATTTCGCCGCCGCCTCGTCCACGAGGTCAATCGCCTTGTCGGGCAGGAAGCGGTCGGTGATATAGCGGTCGGAGAGGGTCGCCGCCGCGACGAGCGCCGCGTCGTGGATCTGCACGCCGTGGTGCACCTCGTACCGCTCGCGCAGGCCACGCAGGATCGAGACGGTGTTCTCTACGCTCGGCTCGCCGATCTTCACCGGCTGGAAGCGTCGTTCGAGTGCCGCATCCTTCTCGATGTACTTGCGGTACTCGTCGAGCGTCGTCGCGCCGATGGCGTGCAGCTCGCCGCGCGCCAGCGCCGGCTTCAGCAGGTTCGCGGCATCCATCGCGCCGTCGCTCCCCGCGCCCGCGCCGACGACGGTGTGCAACTCGTCGATGAAGAGGATGATGTTCCCGTCGCTCTCCTGTACCTCCTTCAGCACGGCCTTCAGCCGCTCCTCGAACTCGCCGCGAAACTTGGCCCCCGCGACCAGCGCGCCCATGTCGAGCGCGACGATCTGCTTGTTCTTCAGCGTCGTCGGCACGTCGCCCTGCACGATGCGCTGCGCCAGACCCTCCGCGACGGCGGTCTTGCCGACGCCCGGCTCGCCGATCAGGACGGGGTTGTTCTTCGTGCGGCGCGAGAGCACCTGCATCACGCGGCGAATCTCCTCGTCCCGCCCGATGACGGGGTCGAGCTTGCCGTCGCGCGCGAACGCGGTCAGGTCGCGCCCGTACTTCTCCAGAACCTGATATGTGCCCTCCGGGTTCGGGCTCTCGACATGCTGCCCGCCGCGCACTTCCTTGAGCACGTCCAGCACGCGCTCGCGCGTCAGGTTGAACGTCGTCACGAGTTGCTCCGGCGCGCCACCGAGGCGCGGCGTCAGCATCGCGAGGAAGAGGTGCTCGGTGCTCAGGTAGCTGTCGCCCAGTTCGTTCGCCGCCTCGACCGCCTGCCGAAAGACGCTCTGCATCCGCTCCGACGGCGTTACTTGTGTCGCCTGCCCCATCCCGCGCGGCACGCGGCTGCCGAACTGCTCGGCCATCGCACGCGGCTCGATCGGGTCGATTCCGAGTTTCGTCAGCACGAGCGGCACGATGCCGCCTTCCTGCGCGAGCAGGGCGATGAGCAGATGCTCCGGCTCGTAGCGGCTGTACCCATGCTCAAGGACGTACTGCTGGCTCGCCGCCAGCGCCTCGCCCGCTTTTTCCGTGAATCGTGGTTGTTGTGCCATGACTGAATGTCCCTCCTAGCGAGTACGCACTCGCGACTATCATTGAAAACACACTCACATACCTTGATATTCCCCGTATCAAGGCACGAGGATTTGAACCACAGAGGACACCGAGAGGGAATGAGGAGAAGAAAGGAGAATAAGGGGAGGTATTCATGGAAAATGGCACGGCCAGGCGTTCTTCTCTCATTTTTCGTTTCTCTGTGTTCTCTGTGCCACTGTGGTTCAACTGTTCCCAGGGACGAGGCCGCGCTCGATGGCGAGGGAGGTCGCGCCGACGCGGTTGGTGACGCCGAGTTTGCCGAGGATGCTGCTCACATGCTGATCGACGGTGCGGCGGCTGATCGAGAGGATGTCCGCGATCTCCTGATTGCTCGCCCCCGCGACGAGGTGGCGGAGCACGTCCGCCTCCCGCGCGGTGATGCCGTACGCCACGGCGGGGTTGATCGCGTGGAGGCGGGCGCGCAGGTCATCAAGCGCGGCGACAAGCGGCGGCGCGCCGAGCGGGGCGATATCTGGCGCATCAGTGCGGGTGACATGGAGGGTCGCCTGCGCGAGGGCGACCGCCGCGCGCTCGTAAGCAGTAGGGATGCGGGCAACGAGTTCCGCCGCGTGCGCGAGTTCCGTTGCCGCCGCCTGCCACGCGCCGCGCTCCATCGCCAGTTCCCCGAGCACGCGCCGCGCCGTCACGAGGGCGATCAGGTCGTGGTGCGCTGTCGCCTCATCGCGGGCGGTGGTCGCGCTCGTCAGCGCGCGCCCGGCCTGACCGCGCGCGCGATAGAAGGCGGTCCACGCGAGGTGATGCTCAGCGACGGCGGGAACGTAGACGCTCTGCGCGAGGAGCGCCGCGCCCTCATCAAGCGCCTGCTTCGCCGCCACCAACCGATTGTCCGCGAGTGACAACTGCGCGAGGAGGCTCATGAGCCGGATATGGAGGCGGTGCGGCACGGTCCAGTCCGCGCCGGGCGGCGGCAATTGCCGCTGGATCAGGGCGATGCCGTCCGACGCGCGCCCCTCCGCGAGGGCGAACTGCGCCGCGCAGACCGCCCATTCCGCCCGATACAGGACCGCTGTCGGCGGCGGGTCGGGCAGCGCGAGGAGATCCTGTCGCGCCCGCTCCCACTCCCCGCGCAGGAATGCCCAGTACGCCGGGAGGAACCACCCAAGTGCGAGCGCGGTGCCCTCCTGCGCCCGACCACGTTCCGCCAGTTCGCCATGTTGGTGGACAAAATCCGCGAGTAGTTCTCCGCGATCAGCGAAGAAGGAGAGGCTGACCGTGAAAAAGAGATGAAAGAGGATATTGCTCGCGGTATAGGGGTTGTTCAATGCGCGTTGGCCTTCCAGCCCTTGCTGCATTAAACCGTACGCATCGTCGGGATTGCCGAGCGCGGCGTGCGCATGCCCGGTAAAGAATTGGAGATGGTGGTACGTATCCCGGTCCATTCCATCCTCGGCGCGTGCGAGGAGTGCTTCTCCTTCTTGAAGCGCATTCCGGTATTTTCCCTGATCGCGGAGCGCCGTGAGCAGCAGCGGGCCACAGGCGAGCGCTGCAGTATCGTCGTCGGCGTCCCGCAATGCCCGCATCGCCAGACGACACTGTTCCTCGGCCTCCGCGTACTTTCCGAAACGCCAGTGCGAGCTGCTCAGCAACCATCTTACCCGCGCACTGCGACGTTGATCGCCGCGCATTGAGAAGCCTCTGAGCGCTTCTTCCGCGTATCGCCGCGAGCGCGGCGGGTCGGCAATGGCGAGCGTGCGGGCTAACTGGAGCAAGAGCCAGTCGCGTGCCTCGGATTCCTCCGGTTCCAGCAACACCATTGCCTGCTCGTAGTACTCAGTAGCAGTTGCGAATGCAAAGACGTACATCGCGGCATCACCGGCAAGCGTGAGGTAATGTACTGCCCGCGCGCCATCTCGCGCCTGCCCGAAGTGATAGGCGAGACGGTCGTAGACGGCCTCCTCCCCCTGCGTCGCGGATCCTTCAATCGCTTCCCCGATCCGGCGATGCCACTGTCGGCGCCGCGTGGCGAGGATTGCGTGATAGAGCACCTCGTGCACGACCGGGTGTGTAAAGCGATACTGCTCCTGGGCCGAGTCGTCCTCCGCGATGATGTGCGCGTCTGCCGCCTCCTCCAACCCTTCCAGTGTCGCTTCCTCGGATGCGTCGAGCACTTGCTGCAGAAGGGGAAAGGTGAAGGTCTGGCCGAAGATGGCGGCCACCTCCAGTATCCGGCGCACGGCGGGGGCGAGCCGCGCAATCCGCGCGGCTACGAGTTCCCGCAAGGTCTCCGGGGGCGAGGGGAGGGTGGTGGAGTGTACCGTCCATCCTCGTTCCGTCTGCTGCACGGCGTGGGCAGCGATGAGGGCGCGGCACATCTCCCGCACAAAGAGCGGGTTTCCGGCGGTTGTCCGGTAGACTGATCGGGAGAGTGCCAGCGTCTGCTGCCCCGCACCGAACTGCGCCGCCACCATCTCCGTCACCAGTGCGGGCGCGAAACGGGACAGGATGAGGCGCGTCGTCGGCGCTTCGCGCAGCAGACGCGGGAGCAACGCCGCGAGCGGGTCTGTCGCCGTCAGTTCATCCGTCCGATAGGTGCAGAGAATCAGGATGCGCCGCGTGGCGAGGTCGTGCGCGATGTGGCGCAGGAGGTCGAGCGAGGCGGGGTCTGCCCACTGGATATTATCGAGGATGAGGATGAGCGGCCTGGTCCGCGCGAGTGTGATGAGGGTCGCTTGCACCCGTGAGAAGAGCGCTTCCTGCGTCTGCGGCGCGTCATCACGCCCACCGAAGGGTGGTGCGGGCGGGCCCACCCCCTCCGGCCAGCGGCGGAGGGACTCGCGCCATGGGCCGTATGGCGGTGTCTCCATCAGGTCGTAACTGTGACCGATCAGGACACGCGACCCCTCCGGCGCGCCGGACGCGGCGGTGCGCGCGAGCGTCGTCTTGCCAATCCCCGCCTCACCGCCGATCAGGACGAGCTGTCCGTGGCCCGCCGCTGCCCGGGCGCAGAGATCGCGTAGGAGCGCGCGCTCGTCGTCACAGTTGATGAGCGGTGCGTCATCAGGCGGTTCATAGAGGGTTGTTACCATTTCCCTACCCTTTTCCGCGTTGTACCGAGCGATGGGGACGAAATTTGTTCGCGGAGAAAGATATATGCCAGGACGCATCCATCGTGTATCATAGCAGACGGAAGCTGGACGGCGTAGAGAAACGAAAGGGGATTCGTGTGGAGAACGATGCGGAACTGCTTTCCATCAAGAAGCAACTCGCGGAGTTCGAGGCGCGCTTGCAGGGGCATATCCCTGGTGCGTCGGTCCAGAGCGGTAGGGTGAGCCGGGAGTATCTCGCACGGGTCGTTCTCTACGATACGCTCGGTATCTGCGATGTCGAAGAACCTCCCCGGCCCGACCCCAAGCCCATCGAGCCGGAGGGTGAATCGATGGCGCGGTTGCGGGCGCGCATCGAAGCGCAGGGAGAGCAGTTGGACCGGATTGAGGCGCAGGTGCAGCAAATCCTCACGACCCTCAGGCAGCGGGGGAAATAACAACGAATCAAGCAGGCGCGCTCCATGTCGTTGGCACCAGCGTAGTAGCGGCGAGAATCACCGCCGCGTTGCACTCAGCCCTGCCGACGCGCTCGCTGACTGCGCACGATACCGTCCCGGATTGGGATGCGCTCATCGAGGGCGCGTTCATTGTTTGTGTGACCGACGACCCCGCGCCGCTCCATCGCATCAACCGTATCGCTTGCTCCCGCGCAATTCCGTGGCTGCCGATCCGTTTCACCAATACCGCGATACGCTTCGGCCCCACGGTCCTCCCCAGCCAGGGCGCGTGCTTTCGCTGCCTGGAGTTACGGGAGCGCGCCGCTGCGGCGGTCGCCCTCATCCCCGAGGTGGGGAACGAAACGGACGGTGGTATATCACCGTCTCATCCTCCCGTCCTGGAGACGGGTCCGGGAGCGGATGCCGTCCCCACGCTCATCGCCCTCGAAATCCTCCAGACCCTGATCGGTGAACCGTCACGGGCGCGCGGGCGGCTTGGATTGTTCACCGATACAACGGGGGAATGGACGTGGCATCCCGTGCTGCGGGACCCACGTTGTCCGGATTGCGGCGCATTGCCGTGGCGATCGCTGAATGCGGGGACCGCTCCATTGGAGCGGTTCGTTGATCGGGAAACGGGCATCGTGCCAGCGCTTCTCCCCGTCGGCTTGCCGGAGAGAGAGCCGGAACCGCCGCATGTTTTCGTCGCGTTCCATGCGAACACGCACGCACATGACGACTGGGAAGCACTTCCTCTCGACAAGCGTATTGCCACCGGGAAGGGATGGACGGTAGAGGCCGCGCGTCACTCCGCGCTTGGGGAGGCGCTGGAGCGGTACTGCGCCACGTCCCCTGTCCCGCTGGAGACGTTCCGCATCGCATCCCACGCCGCGCTCGATGTGGCCGCCATCGGCGCGGAAGCATTCGGCTTGTACAGCGCCCGGCAATATGCGGACGGCTCCGTGCCGTATGTGCCCGTTACGCGGGAAACGCCGCTCCATTGGGTCGCGGGGCATTCGCTGACGCACGATTGTCCGGTGTTCGTGCCCGCCTCACTGGTATTCATGCTCCCGCTGGACTTTGTCTGCCAGCAGACATCGAGCGGTCTCGCGGCGGCATCGACGTATGTGGCGGCGGCACTGCACGCACTCTGCGAGGTGATCGAGCGCGACGCTTTCCTCCTCACCTGGCTCACGATGCGCCCCGTGCCACTCCTCGATATCCACGCGGTGGGCGTGCCGGTGTCGCGCGTTGTGCGGCATTATGCGGCTGGAGGGGTCACACTCACGGCACATGATCTGACGACCACAACCGGTGTTCCTGCCGTTCTTGTGCGCGCGCACGACGAATATGGCACGCCCCCGCTCGACTTGTTCAGCCTCGGTTGCGACGCCGATCCGCTGCGCGCGGTCGAGCGTGCGGTCCTCGAAATCGTGCAGGAGCGGCGTGCCCGGTGGGACGTGATCGCGGAACGCGGCGCACCCGCCGCCATCCGGTCGCACACCGATCACGCCCTCTGGTACGCGCTGGCCGACCGAGGCGACGCCCTCGCCTTTCTTGGCGCCGCGTCCGGGCCGTTGCCCCCGCATGTCGGCGTCACGGACGACCCCGCAGCCACGCTCGCCGCCATCGTCGCGGCCCTCGACCGCGCGGGGCATGAGGTCGTGATCGTGGATATCACGACGCCGGATGTCCGCACGGCGGGGATGGTCGTCGTCCGCGCCGTCGTGACGGGCCTGCTGCCCCTCCACTTCGGCGTGGGACAGGAGCGGCTCGGCAGCGCGCGGCTGGCCGAGTATCCGATTGACTCCCTGAACCGCGCCCCGCATCCCCTCGCGTAGCGCCATGTGTGCGGTCACATCGCGCGATTATCGCCCCGCTCTGCTCCCGCACGCCGAACAAGCGGCTCCGCACGCCGGATTGCCGCGCGCGAAATACGTAACCTTACGGATGTGCGTCGCGCGCCGTCATCCCATAGTGGAGGGGAGTAAGGGAACGAGCGCGACAAAACCCAGCGAGCGGGACGTGACGAGAGGGGCGAGGTGGACGATGGCAAGCACGACAGCGCGGTATCTGGTTCTCGATGAGACACAGCGGCTCGCACTCGCCCGGCGGGGCGACGCGGTGGCGTTCGAGGCGCTGCTGCGCCAGCACGAGCGGCCGCTCTACGGCTTCATCTACCACATGATGGGCGGCAACGCGGACGATGCGGCGGACCTCCTGCAGGAGACGTTCATCAAAGTTTATCGCGCCCTGCCGCGCATCCCGGAGGGCGTCAACTTCCCCGCGTGGCTCTACCGCGTGGCGCGGAACTGCTGCCTGGATGAGTTGCGGCGACGGCGCCGCGCCCGCTGGATACCATGGGACGAGACGCACGGCGCCGCATTGACGGAGAGCGCGGGGAGCATCGATCCCGAGCAGGTGGTGATTGGCCGCGAGGGCAATCAGGCGGTGCTGGCGGTGCTGGCGCGGATGTCCCCCCGCAACCGACAGGCGCTTGTGCTGCGCGAGTGCGAGGGGCTTTCGTGCGAGGAGATCGGCGCGGTCTTCGGCATCTCCCGTAAGGCGGCCAAGTCCATGTTGTTCCGCGCCCGCGACGAGTTCCGCCGTGTCACCAGCGCGCTCGCGCGTGAGGCCGCCGCGCGCGGTGACGATGATCGCCGGATCGCGTAATGGAGATCGAAGAAATCGAGGTGGCGAGGAACGGTGAGCGCGCGGTGATCCAATGGCGAACGCACTGCGTATAAGATATTGATCGATACATTCTCGCATCTTCCTTCCCCCAATCCTCCTTTCTTTACCGGCGTCGTCCCCGCGGCGCCGGGATTTTTTGTCCGACGGACATGGGGCAATGACCGCGCACATGCTATACTTTCGTCAATGGAATGGGCTGGCCCCGGCGCGATTTCCGGCCGCACCCCGCGCCACTCCCCGCCACATCGGGCCGTCATGGAGGGTTCCCCCGTCACATGAGCACTGAACTCTGGCGAACGATTGGGGGGCTTGCTGTCCTCGCGCTGATCGTTTTCCTGAATGCATACTTCGTCGCGACCGAATACTCGCTCGTCGCCTCCCGGCGCAGCCGCATCGAGCAACTCTCGCGCGATGGGAACACCCGCGCGCGCTGGGTGAAGGGGGCGCTCGCCAACCTGAACCCGTACATCTCCGCGACGCAGATCGGCATCACCATCGCGGGGCTTGCGCTCGGGTATCTCGGCGAGCCGGTCGTGGCGAAGTTGATCGAACCCGCGTTCGCCTGGCTCCCGGCCAATTTGCCGCTGATCTCCGCGAATGTCATCGCGATCATTTTCTCGTTCCTCATCGTCACGTACGTCACCGTGCTGATGAGCGAGTTGCTGCCGAAGCGCATCGCGATCCAGAACCCGGAGCGGGTCGCCCTCATCATCATCGGCCCGATCCGCGTCTTCCTCGTCGTCTTCCGCCCACTGATCGCGATCCTCAACAACAGCGCGAACTTCCTGCTCGCGCGGTTCGGCCTCAGCGACACGAGCGAGCACGGGACGTACACGGAGGAAGAGTTGCGCATTCTCGTGCGCGAGAGCGAGCAGGCGGGCACGCTCGAAACGGGCGAACGCGAGTTGATCGACCGCGTTTTCTCCTTCGCGGACAAGGAGGCGCAGCAGGTGATGGTGCCGCGCACGCAGGTCGCGGGGATCGAGATGGGCACGCGCATCGCCGATGTCGCGCCGCAGGTGGCGACGAGCACGTACACCCGCTTCCCCGTCTACGAGGAGAACCTCGACACGATCCACGGCATGGTGCACGTCAAGGACATCATCGCGGCGGTCGGCTCGGAGCGGGGCGAGGCGCGCATCCGGGACATCATGCGCCCCGTGCTTGTCGTGCCCGAATCGGTGCACATCGACGACCTGATGCTCGAAATGCGCCGCCGCCACACGCACATGGCGATCCTCGTCGATGATTACGGCGGCACGGCGGGCCTCGTCACGATGGAGGACCTGATCGAGGAATTGGTTGGCGACATCGAGGACGAGTTCGACGCCGCCGCGCCGCAATTGCAACGCAACAGCGACGGCAGCCTGACCCTGGACGGCCGCACACCGATCACCGATGTCCGCGCGATGGTCTCGCTCGGCGACGTGGACGACGGCTACGAGACGATCGCTGGGTACGTGCTCGACCGCATGGGCCGGATTCCGAAGGCGGGCGACACCATCGAGACGGAGCATCTCCGCATCCGCGTCGATCGGATGGACCGCCTCCGCATCGCACAGGTGACGATCACCCCGATGGGCGGCGCGGCGCGGCGCGGGGATGACGACCTCCCATCGCGGGATACCGCCGCCGCCGATTAACGATGCAGTGGCCCTCAGCGACCCGGACGCACTTCGGGCTGTGCTCGCGCGGCAGTGATCCACGCCACGCCGTTTTGAGTAGATAAAAAGAGAGATGACGCGCAATGTGCTGCGGGCCGCAGGTAAGAGGGGCGAGCGGGTGATCCATCCACGAACACCATCCACAACGCTTCACCGCGTCGTGCCAGGGCGCATGCCAGCCGTGCCCCGGAGAGGCGGGCGACGATGACCTGGCCGCACGCCCTCAACCCCTTTGAGCGCAATGTGCTGCACTCCCCCGCGACCGAGCGCGCGCGCTCAACGGCGGATGTGACGCTCGCGGACGCCTACGAGGCGTGCCGGTTGGTGATGCACTATCATGCGCACGCCTTTTATTTCTCAATCCGCTTTCTGCCCCCAGAGAAGCGCCGTGCCATCTGGGCGATTTACGCGGTCTGCCGGTACTCGGACGACCTCGTTGACCACGCGCCCGCCTCCGCGACACCGGCGGACCTCCTCGCGCGGATCGACTGGTGGGAGGGGCGGCTGCGCGCCGTGGACGCCTCGCTACCGATCATCCGCGCCTTCATCGACGTGCGCGACCGCTATGGCGTCCCGACGGAGCCGCTCTGGGACCTCCTCGATGGGATGCGGATGGACCTGACGCACGCCCGCTACCCGACGTGGGACGTGCTCCGGCGCTACTGCTATTGCGTCGCGAGCACGATTGGCCTGCTCTGCACCCCGGTGCTCGGCTACGATGGCGCGCGGGAGACGCTGGAGTACGCGGCGAACCTCGGCATCGCCATGCAGCTGACGAATATCCTGCGCGATGTCGGCACGGACGCCGCGATGGGCCGCATCTACCTGCCGCAGGAAGAACTCGCCGCCTTTGGGTACGACGAGGAGAAGATCGCCGCCGGCGTCGTCGATGCGTGCTTCCGTCAACTGATGGCCTTCCAGATTGCCCGCGCGCGCGCCCTCTACCGCGCCAGCGCCCCCGGCATCGCCCGGCTGCATCGCTCCGGCCATCTCCCTGTGCAGGCGGCGGCGACCCTCTACGGCGGCATCCTGGATCGCATCGAGGCGCTCGATTATCAGGTCTACACCCATCGCGCCGCCCTCTCGACGCGGGGCAAACTCGCGCGCCTCCCCGCGATCTGGTGGCAAACGCGCGCCCTCGCACGGTAGGGAGGCCGAAGCCGAAACCATGTGAACCGCAAAGACACAGAGCACGCAAAGGACGCAAAGAGGGAAAGAAGCAAAGGATTGCACCTCTTTCCCTTGAGAAGGCTGAGGACCGAGTGGGGACACGCTCCCACTCGGTCCTCATACGCTTTCACGATAATAATGTCGTCACAAGGGGCACCGACATCATTCGGTAGGGGCGGTGCTCGAACCGCCCTCCCTGACCCATAGCGACGCCTCGGTATTCCGCCATCGCGCCGTGGCGATCTGCGGCGGGCGGTTCGAGCACTGCCCTACGCAGCCATCGCGCCATTGCCATCGTGCAACGGTATCAGCCCTCAGTCCTCATTCCTTGCGCAGCGTCACCCCGCGATGATCTCCGCCGGGGTGCCGACGCCCGCCCAGTCCCAGAGCCAGGCGGCGAAATCGGTGGGGAGGTTGACGCAGCCGTGCGACATCCGGTAGCCCCAGTTGTGGTGCCAGTAGGTGCCGTGGAAGGAGTAACCTTCGTGCCACGAGAGCTGATCGTTGCCGAAATACTGGACGTACGGCACGTTCGGCAGATCGTAGCCGGGGCCAATCATCTCCTGCGAGAAGAAGCGCTGCTGGACCGCGTACGAGCCGACGGGCGTTGGATGCGCGGCGGTGCCCGTGGAGACTGCGAGATCGTCCACCAGTTTCGTGCCGTCGTAGGCGTAGAGGTGCTGCTGGGCGAGGTTGACGAGGAGCCAGTGCCCCTGATGCGCCGGGACGCCCTGGATGTTCGTGATCGGCGCTTCACCGATCGGATCCGCGTCAGCTGGAGCCTCGACCCGTGGATCGGCGGGGCCGTGGCCGAGCGTGCCGAGTTGGGTGACGCGGGCGACATTATTGGCGGTGGGGTCCAGGTCCAGACGACCGGACATGAAGTACTGCGTGGTCGCCCCATCCTCGGTGAATTCCTCCGAGATGGGATCGCCCAGGAGCGCCTTCTTCTTCTCCCAGAGCGTATGAAAGCCATTGGCGACCCAGTGGCCGGTCGTGGCGACGTATACCGAATCGGCGGGCGCGGGACCGGGCGCTTTCGCGCGCGATTTAAAGGCGTCGGCACCGAGCAACGAATGGGACTGCGCGGTCTCCTTGCCGATGGCGACGAGTTCCGGCGCGCCCGTCGCGCGCTGGAAGACACGGCCCGCCGGATACCACTGCTCAGTGACGCCGTTGGTTGTCGTCGCCTCGTTCAGCGGCCAGCCGAGGCCGTCCACGCCGCCAAGTTGCTCCCACAAGGGGCGGAACGCGGCGGGGATTGTGTGGCCCGTGGGGCGCGCGTAGAGCGGCGGGGAGGCCGCGCCGACCGTTGTGGCGGCGGGAAGCAGCGCGCACAGCAACAGAAAACCAATGAGCGGCCGGATCATGTACCGACGCCACCGAGACCCGTTCATGCGCTTTTCCTCCATCAATGACCCATTGAGCAACGCGATAATTGCGGCACACCAGCCGTTCGTGCACTGTCGGGAGTTTATGGGACAGGGACGCGCCAAATTGCACGCTTCCCCTCGTAGTACAGAACGAATGAGACGGTCGTTTGGTTGCGGCGTACCGGGTGCGAGGTGCAAGGTTCGGGGAGCAGAGTCCCTTCCTCGCACCTCGCACCTCGCACCTCGCACCATCTCCCGCCCCTTGCGCGGCGCGACGCGCTATTGCATACTCGATATCACGACGCTGGGGATGCCAGTAGCGCTGCCTTCCCGTCCCAACAGTGAACAGGCGGCTGGTGCGAGCCTGTGGACAAGGGCAGAGCGCGAATTACCTCCCCGGTCCCGGTGGCAGCCATCGGGAGAAACGTTGGTCGGCCGCCCTCGATACCGGGCCGCGCGTGTGGTTGCACGCGCTGAGGCGAGCGCGGCGACGCGCCCGTGCACGAAGGTGGTACCGCGACGATTCGTCGCCCTTCTCAGGGGCGGCGTTTTTGTTTGTCCGGGACTCGGGCCCCAAGGAGGTGACAATGACACTCGTGGCGACAAATGTACTGGACACGCTCGCGGAGCGGGGGTTTATCAATCAGGTCTCGGACATGGAGGGGCTGCGGCGGGCGACGGAGAAGCCGATCACGCTCTACTGCGGCTTCGACCCGACCTCCGACAGTCTGCACATCGGCCATCTCGTGCAGGTGATGGCCCTCGCACACTTCCAGCGGCACGGGCATCGCCCGATTGCGCTCGTCGGCGGCGGCACGACGATGGTCGGCGACCCAACCGGCCGAGCGACGGGTCGGGCGATCCTGACGAAGGAGGCAATCGCCGCCAACGCCGCGAAGATCAAGGAGCAACTGGCGCACTACCTCGATTTCTCTGCGGGCAAGGCGATCATGCTCGACAACGCGGCATGGCTGACGAAACTCAACTACATCGACTTCCTGCGGGACATCGGGCGGCACTTCTCCGTCAATCAGATGCTGGCGATGGAGACATACAAGACGCGGCTGGAGACGGGCCTATCATTCCTCGAATTCAACTACCTGCTCCTGCAGTCGTACGACTTCCTCCATATGTACCGGGAGGATGGCTGCATCCTGGAGATCGGCGGTGGGGACCAGTGGAGCAACTGCCTCGGCGGGATGGACCTCATCCGCAAGGCGGATGGCGGCGAGGCATTCGTGCTGACGACGCCGCTCATCACCGACGCCGCCGGGCAGAAGATGGGCAAGTCCACCGGCAACGCCCTCTCGCTCAACCCCGCGTACATGAGCCCGTACGACTACTACCAGTTCTGGATCAACGTGGAGGACGCGCTCGTTGGGCGGTTCCTCGCCTTCTTTACCTTTCTGCCGATGGACGAGGTGCGGCGGCTCGGCGCGCTCGAAGGGGCGGAACTACGGGTGGCGAAGGAGACGCTCGCGTTCGAGGCGACGCGCCTGACGCACGGCGAGACGGCGGCCCACGAGGCGCGGGCGGCTTCCCGCGCCCTCTTCTCCGGCGCGGGCGCGCTGGAGAACGCCCCGACGACCGTCATCCCGGCGGCAGAGTGGGCGGCGGGCCTCACCGTCGCGGACCTGTTCGCGCGGGCGGAGCTGGTCGCGGGCCGGGGCGAGGCGCGACGCTTGGCGGCGCAGGGCGGCGCGTCGATCAACGGCGAGCGTGTCGATGACATGGATCGCGTATTCGCAATGGCGGATGTCCCCCCGGACGGCCTGCTCCTGCGCGCCGGGAAGAAGCGCTACCAGCGGGTCATCGTCGGCTAACGTGATGGCCAACCGAAGTGAGGTTCAGTTGCGACGAGCTTCAGCACGCTGCCACCGATTCTCAACTCCGCTGTGATACAGTGGTCGAAACAGTACTGTTCCGTCATGCACGGTAAGGAGGGATAACGATGCTCGATGCCACGTACCCACCACCCGTTGCCGCGCTGCTCACCCTCGGCGATGGCCGCGCGCCGAAGCCGCCCGCGCCCACGACGCCGATGCCCTCATTCGAGGAGATGATGGCACAGATGCGGGAGATGCAGAACAGTAAGTCTAAGCCACGTCCGTTCGACAGCGAGGGTTGGCCCGATTACCCACAGATGGGGATCGGGCCGGAGCACGTGCCCGCCCTGCTCGCCATGGCACGGGACAACAGCCTGATCTACGCCGCCGAGGATTCGACCGAGAGTTGGGCGCCGCTCCATGCGTGGCGGGCCATCGGCCAACCGCGCGCAACGGAGGCAATTGAACCCCTGCGCGATCTGCTGGACGAGGTACGAGGACTGGGACATCTTCAATGAGGAAATCTCGGAGGTCTTCGGCCTGATCGGCCCGGCGGCGCTCCCCGCCCTTTTGGCCTTCCTCCTCGACCCGTCGCACGAGATGTACGCCCGCGTGACCGCCGGCAATGCGATCGCGGCGATCGGGCGGATGCGCCCCGAGACGCGGGAGCGGTGCATCACCGTCCTCACCGAGTGCCTCGCGGCGTACGCGGAGAACGATCCGGGCTTCAACGCGATGGTGACGTCCATGCTGCTTGATCTTGAGGCGGTGGAGGCGTTGCCCCTCATTAAGCGTGTACGACACCGACGCGGCCGAACTCTCCCACCTCGGTGACTGGGAGGATGTCGAGATCGCATTCGGCGTCCGTACCGAGCGCGTCACGCCCCGACCGCGCTACGCACCGTTTGGCATCGACAACCCGTTCCTGCCGCCCGACCCTCTCCTTCAGCAGGCGGTCGCGGAGGAGGAACGGGCGATCCGGCGGCACAAAACTGAGAAGAAGGAGAAGAATAAGCAGAAAATGGCGGACACGTCCCGCAAGCAGAACCGCAAGAAGAAATGACGGGGCGGAGGATGGGCGAACTACCCCGCGTTGTGGCGCGTCATGGCGGTGATCCACCGCAGTTCCGCGCCGATGGTCGTCGGGTCGCCGTGGCCGGTGTAGACCGTCGTTTCCGGCGGCAGGTCGGCGAGACGGGCGAGGGAGCGGTACATCGCCGCCCGATCCGCGCCGGGGATGTCGATGCGCCCGTGACCGTTTGGAAAGAGCGTGTCGCCGCCGATCAGCGTGTTGGTCGTCGGCTCGTAGAGGACGACGCCGCCCGGTGAGTGACCCGGCGTGTGCCAGACGGTGAAGATGTACCGCCCGAGATGGAGCATATCCCCGTCGTTCAGGTAGCGATCGGCCTTCGAGGGGGTGATTTCCGGGACGGAACTGCCCACCCGCTCGGGGTGCTCGATCAGCACCGCGTCCGCCTCGTGGATCAGGAGCGGCGCGCCCGTCGCGGCCTGCATGGCGGCGTTGTCCGCGATGTGATCCCAGTGGCCGTGCGTGTCGATGATCGCGTTCACATGGTAGCCGCGCGCGGCCACCTCATCGAGCACCATCGGCGCGGAATCGGGCGGCGCGTCGATGATCCACGCCTCGTTCGTCTCCTCGTCCGCGACGATGTACGCATTGGTTGGCAACGGGCCGGCGGGAAAGACTTCGATCTGCATTGAGGCTCCTTGGAGTAGACAGTAGACAGTAGTCAGAAAAGGGACCGAAATAGGCGGCGATGACAGCCGGTTTCCCACTATTTACTGTCTACCGTCTATCTGACTACTGACTACTACCGTTAGGCGACGCGCTTCGTCTTGCCGGAGAGATAGTCCACGAGGACGTACTCGCCGAGCCGTTCGGGGGTGGCGTAGAAGGCGCGGCCCTTGTTGATCTGCGTCATCTGGTTGACGAACTCCATCAGGCTCCGGCCCCGCTCCAGCATGAAGGTGTTGATGACGATGCCGTCCTTCGTGCAGCGGACGACCTCGCGCAGCGTCTCCTGGATCGTGCGGAAGGTGGGAGGATAGGAGAAGTAGGGTTCGCCGTCCTCGATGTGCGCGGTCGGCTCGCCGTCCGTGATGACGATGATCTGCTTGTTGCCGCCCCGCTGCCGCGCGAGCAGTTGGCGCGAGAGCATCAGGCCGTGCTGGAGGTTCGTACCGTACTCGTACTCGCTCCAGTCCATCTCCGCCAGTTCGCGCGGCTTCAACTCGTGCGCGAGGTAGGAGAAGCCGACGATGTGCAACTGGTCGCGCGGGAACTGGCCGCGAATCAGGCTGTCGAGCGCCATCGCAACCTTCTTCGCCGCCGCCCAGCAGCCGCGCAGGAGCATCGACCGGCTCATGTCGATCATCAGGACGGTGCTGGACTGCGTCTGCAACTCGGTGCGGTAGACCTCGAAATCCTGCGGCTGGATGCGCACGGGGGAGCCGACGCCGTTCCGCTCGATGGCGTTCATCAGCGTCTCGCGCAGGTCGAGGAGGAAGGGGTCGCCGAACTCGTAGAGCTTCGTCTCATCCGTCCGCTCGCCGCCCGCGCCGCGCCGCTGGGTGTCGTGCTTGCCGAAGCGGTCCTGCTTCATCTGCTGGAAGATGTCCTGTAGCGCCTTCTGCCCGATCTTCCGCAGGCCGCGCGGCGTCAATTCGAGTTTGCTCCCCTTGCGTTCGAGGTAGCCGGCCTCCTCCAGCGTCTTGATGAGCTGTTGGAGTTGGTCGAGCGACTGCGCCGCGTCGTCGCCGAGGAGGTCGCGCAGCTGCTCCTTGTCGATCTTGTTGAGGTCGCCGATGCTCTGGGCGGCGCGCAAGTCCGCTTCGAGGTCGTCCATCCCCTGCATCCGGCCCACCACGTCGAGTGCGTCGCCCATGCCGACCGACTCCTCGCCACCGAAGCCGAAGCCGTCCGCGTCCATCGGGAAGAGTTGCTGTAGGTTGCCGCCGAGGCGGGCGAGGTCGAACTTCAGGCGGTCGTCGCGCAGCAATGCATCCATCACGCCCTGCAACTGCGCGCGCTGCTCGGGCGACATCGAGTTGAGCAGGTTCTGCATCCGCGCCATCTGCTTCGCCATGTGCTCGATCAGGTCGTCGATCGAGTTGAGGCCGGGCGGGAAGTACTGCCCGTGCTTCTGCATGAACTGCTCGAACTGCGGGTCCTCGCCGCGCTGATGCTTCTCCAGCATCTCGTTCAGGTCCCTGACCATCTCGCGCAGCCCGGCCATGTCCTCCGGCGTCATGTTCTTCAGGGAGTCCATCATCCCCTGGAAGGTATTGCCGAGCATCTGCTGCTGCAACTCGCTCATCAGGTCCTGGAACATCTGCCGCGCCTGCGCGTCCATGAACTCGTAGTCCTGCAACCCTTTAATCTTGCCGCCGGGATCGTTCGGCAAGTCGTCCAGATACCGATTCTTCCGGTTCGCGATGTTCTCGAACATCTTCCGAAGACTATTGTCTTCTTCGGAGTGCTGAGTGCTGAGTGTTGAGTGCTGAGAGGATTCGTCTCCGGCTTCTGGCTTCTGGCTTCCGGTTTCTGCATCCTCATTGCTCTTATTGATCGCGTCATCGAGGCGCTTCTGGATGCCGGCGCGCTCCTGATCGACGACGGCATCGAGCTTCTCCTGGATGTCTTCGAGGACGGAGCCCATGTTGTAGCGCGAGAGTTCCTGCTGGCGCATCTGCTTCAGGCGCTCCATCATGTCGCGCATACCGGGCATCCGGCCATTGCGGAGGTCCGCGCCGCGCTTCATGATCCGTTCGAGGGCGCGGCGCAGGTCGCCGTCCTTAATCATGTCGTCGGAGATCGCCTCGAGGAGATCGTCGGCGTCGAATGGGTTGACGTTCTGCGTCCCGTCCCAGTTGGAATATCGATAAACCACCGGAAAGTTCCTTTCCGAGGACTGAGGACTGAAGACTGAAGACTAAGCAGGCTCCGATCTCGCTCAGTCCTTAGTCCTTAGTCCTTAGTCCTCCCCTTCGCATTACGCCCGGTAGCGGTACCGCGCGCCGTCCTGGTTCTTGTTGAGGCGGCGGTTCAGGTGCAGCCCTTCGAGGATGAATTCGACGGCGGAGGCGACGTGCGCCGGGTCCTCCGGCGTGTCGAGCTTGCCGATGGCGGCGTCCATCCCCGCGAGCGACTTCATATGGCGCAGGTAGTCCCGCGCGGGCATCCCGTCCGACACGTCGAGGCTCATGCCCTTCTCGAACGAGCGGATGACGCTCTCCATCTCCGAGAGGCGATAGTGGCGCTCGAAGGTCGTCGAGACGGCCTGCTGCACCAGCCGCTCGACGACGCGCTGCTCGTCCATCTCGCCCATGCTCTCCAGTTCGATCTTGCCGGCGGTGGAGGCGACGACGGCGGGGAGGTCGCTGATGCGCGGCACCGCCGTCTCCTCACCGAGCTTGATCGCGCGGCGCAGGGCGCTGCTAACGAGGTTCTCGTAGTTGGCGATGGAGACGCGCACCGAGACGCCGGACTTCTGCGAGATCTGCGGCGACTTGCGCGCGAGGTGCGTCAACTCCGCGACGATCTCCTTCATGTACTGCGGCGTGTCGACGGCGATCCCGGCGTCGTGGAACTGCAACCGCTCGCGCTCCATGATGTCGATCTCGTAGTCGATCGTCCGCGGGTAGTGGGTGCGGATTTCGGAGCCGAAGCGGTCCTTCAGCGGCGTGATGATCCGGCCGCGGTTCGTGTAGTCCTCCGGGTTCGCCGAGACGATAACGAACATGTCGAGGTCCAGCCGCACCTTATAGCCGCGAATCTGCACATCGCGCTCCTCCATGATGTTGAGGAGGCCGACCTGGATGCGCTCGGCGAGGTCCGGCAACTCGTTGATGCAGAAGATGCCCCGGTTGGTGCGCGGCACCATGCCGTAGTGGATCGTCATCTCGTCGGAGAGGTAGCGCCCCTCGGCGACCTTGATCGGGTCCACCTCGCCGATCAGGTCGGCGATTGTCGTGTCCGGCGTGGCGAGCTTCTCACCGTAGCGGCGGTCGCGCGGGAGCCAGTCGATCGGCGTGGCGTCGCCCATCTCCGCGACCATCGCGCGGCCCTGCGCGGACTCCGGCGCGTACGGGTTGTCGTTCAACTCCGTCCCCGCGATCATCGGCACCTCGGGGTCGAGCAGGTTGATGAGCGAGCGGGCGAGCCGCGTCTTCGCCTGACCGCGCTCGCCGAGGAGGACGATGTCCTGCCCGGAGAGGACGGCATTCTCCACCAGCGGGAGGACGGTCTCTTCGTAGCCGAGAATGGTGGGGAAGTAGGGTTCCCCCCGGCGCATCTTGTCGATCAGATTCTTGCGCATCTCTGCCTTGACGGGCAGGACAGCGTAGCCGCTCGCGCGGAGTTCCCCAAGTGTCGTAGGCTTTGGCGCCGTTGCCATTCCGTTATGCTCCCATCTGTGCGAACGATGACCCGAAGCCTCCCACCCCGCCAACTGCGGCGGGGGCGGTCACGCTCGGGCGGTCATGTGCGTGTTCCGTCAGCACGGCCTCTCAATGCTACCGCGCCGACCCCTGAGCGTCAACGCGCGCCGGGGATAAGAGATAAGGCCCGATGGAATTTCCGCAGCCGTACCCATCCGAAATTTCGGGCTATATAGTTGTCACACCATGCGGATTTGCTGATCGGTCGCGGTAAGGCTACGCCGCTGTTACTTGCCAGTCCTCTGCAGTCAGTTCAATACTCTCAAGGGCTTGGATGCAGTAACCTTGTATCGCTTTGGCGCTCAAGTTCATTTCGACGAAGAATCCATTCTTCTGTTCGCGTATGGCTCGCAGTTTCTTTTTGTCGGAGCCAACTAGACGCGGGAACTGCTGTGTAATCTGCTCGAATTTCTCTGGTTCAAGTTCCGCTATCGTGTTCATCGTCTGCTCAAGCACGTCTCGCCACGATTGCACGCTGAAATGCTGCCCGAGAATCGAGAGACCTGTCGGTATCGTACCCGTAACGTTAATGGGATCGGATGGCTGCGATTGTGCGTCTCCGAAGTACGGCCAGATCCCCATAGCAACACCGGCGAGAACATGGGAGCGCTGTTCGATGTCGTCCTTTGTCCATGTCGTCACGTTAGCGAAATATCGGTTCAATTCCAAGTGGCTCTTCTCAAGACGCTCGCGCTTAGAGTGGTAATCGTCGTTTGAGAGTTCTGGATTGTATGGAGTTGACCCGCTTTCGTGGAGACTCGATGATCTGCGCACGAGCAAATCCATGGAGGTATCCCGTGCCGACATCCACCCCGCTCCATCCCCCGCTGACCCGCCGCGCGCTCCTGATTGGTTCGGCTGCCGCCGCTGCTATCGCGCTGCTGGCCGCGTGTGGCGGGCAGGCGGCGCGGGGCGGGGAGCGCGATGCGTCAGACGCCGCCGGGGGCATCGTCGTCTCCGCGCGCACGAGCGATAGCGTGACGCGCCCGGCGGAGTTCAGCACCGTCGGCGTTTTCGATGTCGATTCGCTGGCGGCGCCGCAATTCGCGCGCCTGCTGGACAATCTGGCGGCCTCGCCCGGCGCGTTCGGGGCGGTGCGCTTCTTCGGGTCGCTCAACAGCGGCGCGGCGGAGCGGACCATCCCGACCGGGAGCGGCATCGTCTGGCCCGACCCCGCCGCGCCGATGGACTTCTCCGCGACCTTCGCCGGATTGGAGGCGCTGACGACGCGCGGTCTGACGCCCTTCCTTCAGTTGAGTTTCTTCCCCGCCGCCGTCTCGCCGTCGCCGACGCTGCCGCCCGCGTCGTTCGACCGCTGGCGGACGCTCGTGCGCGCCTTCCTCGACGCATTGGTGGCGGATCGCCGGTTCGGCCCAGAGGCCATCCGCACGTGGTGGTTCGAGGTCTGGAACGAGCCGAACATTCCCGTCTTCTGGCAGGGGACGTTCGCACACTATCTCGACCTCTACCGCGCCACCGCCAATGCAGTGCGCGCGACAGGTTATCAGATCCGGCTCGGTGGCCCCGCGCTCGCCTACCTGCCCGCCACCGAGGGCGCGGCGGCGGGCGCGCCGCTGATGCAGCAGTTCCTGCAATTCCTCCGCGATGAGCCGGACGTGCAGTGCGATTTCCTCTCATTCCACGAGAAGGGGACGTGGGCGCAGGACGCGCCCGCGCTCCGCGACCTCACCGACGCGGCGGAGACGACCGCGCGGATGGCGCGCCTGCTCGTGCCGGGGCGGTGCGCGGAGCTGCCGATCTATAACAACGAGGCGGACATGAGGGTCGGCTTCGACACCCCGTACGAACCCCGGATGGACGCGCGGTTCCCGGCGTGGCTGGCAAGCGTGCTCGTCGCGCACGACGACCTGAGCGCGCGGCACCGCGACCTCGGCATCCGCTTCCACGCCGCCGCCGACGACGCGAACCTCCAACTGATCCGGTCGCCGTTCGACGGCCGCCGCGCGGTGATGACGCGCGCCTCGCCCGATGCCGACGACGCGCTCTTCAAGCTGCCGGTCTACCACTTCTACGAACTGCTGCGGCTGCTCGGCGACCGGCGCGGCGCGGTCGTGCGCGGCGACGCGCAGTGCTGGCCGCGCACTGACCTCTTCCACCTGACCACCATCGCCGACGACCACGCCGCCGCGCTCTTCGCCGTCTACCCGACGCCCGGGCTGGACGCCCGACCGCCGACGGTGGCGTACACGCTGGCCGACCTCCCGTGGTCGACGGTCAACATCGCCCGCTTCCAGATCGACGCGACGCACTCCAATGCGTACACGGCGGCGGGCGCGCGGCTCTCCCCGCCGTTCCCGGACGCCACGACGGCGGCCCGCATCCGGCAGGCGCAGGAACTCGCGCTCTCCGAGCCGATCGCGCGCGGCGTCTCGCTCGCGGACGGCGCATGGCACGCACGCTTCACCATTGACCCGTTCACCACGCTCCTCTACTGGATCACGCCGACAACCGAAACCATCCCCGCCGCGCCGCGCAATCTCACGGCGACACCTGCCGGTGACGCGGTGATCCTCCGCTGGGAGCCGAGCCGCGACTCCTCCTTCTTCTCCTATGCCGTCCACGCGATGCGCGGCGATGAACCCGACACCCTCCTCTCCCCCGACCCGCTCCGCTCCGCCCTCTGGGTCGATACTGCCCCACCCCCCGGCCCCCGCCGCTACGGCGTCCGTGCCATCAGCGCATCCGGCGTCGCCAGTGCGCTCATTGTCGTGGAGACCAAACCGAGTTGACGCAAAGATCGCAAAGGCGCAAAGAAGGGTCTTAACACAGAGGACACGGAGCACACCGAGGGCACAGAGAAAAAAGAGGATTGCTCTGTGCTCTCTGCGCGCTCTGTGTTAAGATCCTTCTTCTTGTGTTCCTTCGCGTCCTTTGCGCCTTTGCGGTTCATTTGGTTTCTCCCGGTGACCTCCTTGCATCGTGGCGCCGTGGCACCCGTTGTGCTGCCGTGTGGCGAGGTCGGTTGAGCGGCACGACGAGGGAGGATTAGGGTATGAACAGCAAGGCATTTGAGGAACGGTACGCGCGCACGGGGCCATCCTGGCAGATCGCGCCGGATGTGGCGTTTCTCCCGTTGCCGATCGTCAATGTCTACATGGTAGGTGCGCCGGATACAGGGCCGTGGGCGCTCATCGACGCCGGGCTGCCCGGCACGGCGGGGAAGATCCTTGATGCGGCGGCGGAGCGGTTCGGCCCCGACGCCCGGCCCGAGGCGATCATCATGACGCACGGGCACTTTGATCACGTCGGCGCGCTACGGACGCTCGCGGAGCGGTGGAATGTGCCGGTCTACGCGCATCCGCTGGAGCTGCCCTACCTGACGGGCCGCTCCGACTACCCGCCCGCCGACCCGACCGTGGGCGGTGGCGCGATGGCCCGCCTCTCGTTCCTCTACCCGCACGGCCCGATCGACCTCGGCGGGCGCGTGCTGCCCCTGCCGGAGGACGGGAGTGTGCCGGGGATGCCTGGCTGGCGGTGGCTCCACACGCCCGGCCACAGCCCCGGCCACGTTTCGCTCTTCCGCGATTCGGACCGGACGCTGATTGCGGGGGACGCCTTCGTGACGACGAAGCAGGAGTCCGCCATCGCCGCCCTGACGAAGTCGCAGGAGATGCGCGGCCCGCCGATGTACTTCACGCCGGACTGGCGCGCCTCCCACCACTCCGTCACGACGCTGGCGGCGCTTCAACCCGCTGTCGCGGCGACAGGTCACGGCATCCCGATGTGGGGCGACCAGTTGCAGACTGAATTAGAGAAATTGGCGCGGGACTTTGACCGCGTCGCCGTGCCGGAGCATGGCCGCTACGTTCCTGAACCGGCGGTGATGGACACGCATGGCGTCGTCAGCCTGCCGCCAGCAACCAGCAGCCCTCTCCCCATCGCCCTCGGCATCGCTGCCGCCGTTCTCACCGTTGGCATCGTCGCCGTCATCCGTCGCCGCAGCAATGGCATGGAGAGCAGGCACGGTGAATAGCAGGTGAGCGTGGAGGATGCCGCGCACGGTCGCCTCCACGCGCGACCAACGCCGCCCGTCAGCGCGGGGCCACGGGGGCGGCAACCGCTGGGTCAGGAGACACCACGGGATGGGCTGTTGTATGTGCCGAGCCGTTACCGCGCGGATCGCCCCGCCCCGCTCATCGTGATGCTACACGGTGCCGGGGGCGATGCGCGTGGCGGCCTCGCCCCGTTCCAGAATCTCGCGGATGTGGCCGGGTGCATCCTGCTCGCGCCCGCGTCGCGCGGTCAGACTTGGGATGTCATCCGCAGCGGATACGGCGCGGATATCACCGCGCTCGACCGCGCGCTTGCGCGGACATTCGACCGATACGCGGTGGACGCGGCGCATCTCGCGATCGGCGGCTTCTCCGACGGGGCATCGTATGCCCTCTCGGTGGGCATCACCAATGGTGACCTGTTCAGCCACATCATCGCCTTTTCGCCCGGCTTCATCGCGCCCGGTCGTCCGCACGGATCACCGCATCTCTACATCGCCCACGGCACGCACGACGTGGTGCTGCCGATCGATGTGTGCAGCCGCCGCATCGTCCCAGCCCTCATCGATGCCGACTATGACGTGCGCTACCGCGAGTTCGACGGGCCGCACACCGTCCCGCCGGAGATCGCGCGCGAGTCGCTCGACTGGTTCCGCGCGTAGCGTGGCCTCCCGGCGCTACTCCTTCGCCGAATCGAGATACAGATCGGCGGTGTCGCGGAGGCGGCGGATGAGGGGGCGGAGGCGCTTCGCCTGGGCGGGGTCGAGGGGCTCGGTGGTCATGGCGAGGAAGTAGCGCAGCAGGCGTTCGGCGGAGACCTGCAAATCCTGCAGGGCGGCATCGTCGATGGTGGGGAGTTCCGTGCCGCCGGTGACGAGGCCGCGCAGGTTTATGCGCGGCTCGGGGGTGCGCGGCGCGCGGGATTCCGCGCGGATGCGGCGCACGGCCTCCGCCACCTGCTCCGGCGTGGCGTTGATCGACATCGCGGGGTTCTGCACGAGGGCGTCGGCGGCGAGGTCGGCCTCCTTCGCGGAGAGCCTGTCCGCGATCATCACGCGGCGCAGCCCCTCGCGCGAGGGGCCGGAGAGGCGGCGCAGCACGCGGATGTGCTTCTCGGTCAGCTCGCCCTGGCGGATTGCCTTCTGCTCCGGTTCGGGCGTCTTCCGCTCGTCGCGCAGGTCGAGCAGCTGGAAGAGCCGCGTGCGCCCGATGCCGACGGCCTCCGCGACGCGCTCCCACGCGACGCCGCCCATCGCCTCCTTGAGGTGGCTGAGGCCGTCGGCGCGGTCGAGGTCGTTCAGGTCCTCGCGCTGGATGTTCTCCATCAACTGGTCGATCAGCCGCTCGCCCGCCTCCTGCTCCTCGCGCACGATGGCGGGGAGCGTCTCCAGCCCGGCGATGCCCGATGCACGCCAGCGCCGCTCGCCGTGGATGATGATGTAGTGATCCGCCGCGCGGTCGTAGCGGACGGCGATGGGCTGGAGCATCCCGCGCGACGTGAGCGAGGCCGCCAGTTCGTCCAGCGACTCCTGCGGGAAAGTCTTGCGCGGCTGGTCGGGGTCAGGCACGATCCGGTCGCGCCGGATCTGCTTCGCGTTCATCATGTCCTCGACGCCTGCGGCGCGCGTGGACGTGTCCTTCAGGAGATCGGCGACGACCGCGAACCGCTTCGGGCGCGGCGGGCGAACGTTTCCCTTTGCCGGGACGCTCATTGTCGACTCCCCTTCCTGACCATTGCTTCGGATATCATCGCCCGGTCCCGCCGGCGGGCGGCTCATGGCTTGATCTCCTTCTCGACCCGCTGCGCAACCTGCCGGTACGCCTCCGCGATGGGCGATTTCGGGCTGTAGGCGAGGATGCTTGTATAGGCCGCCACCGCCTCCGCGCCGCGCACGGAGAGAGGGATGCTCGGCAGGATGAGCAGTTCCGGGAAGCCGTCGCGCAGGTCCTCGATCATATCGCTGGCGAGGCGGGAGGTGCCGTGCACCTTCGTGGGCAGGAAACCGACGATCTTCAATTTCGGGTTCAGCCGCTGCACCCGCCCGACCATCTCGAAGAGCTTCGGCAGTACCATCACCGAGAGCGGGTGCGGCTCAATCGGGATGATGAGGTAGTCCGCCGCGACGAGGATGTTGATCGAGACGACGTTGAGCGAGGGCGGGCTGTCGATCAGCAGGTACTCGATGTCGAGCGCCGCCAGCGCCTCCGGCGTCAATTTGCGGGCGAGGGCGCGCTCGCGCTCGAGGGCGTTCAGGAGTTGCAGCTCGGCGGCGGCGAGATCCGGATGGCTTGGGATGACGGAGAAGTTCGCGATGCTCGTGGAGCGCACGACATCGCCGATCTCGACGCTGTCGTCTACCAGCAAGTCATACGACGAGGATTCGAGCGTCAGCACATCGACGCCGAGAGCCATGGTGAGGCTCGCCTGCGGGTCGAGGTCGATGGCGAGCGTGCGGTGGCCGCGTTCGGCCAGCGCCGCGCCGACGTTGAGCGTGCTCGTCGTCTTCGCCGTGCCGCCCTTCTGGTTGAAGAAGGCGATCACCGGCACGGTGCGTTCGTTGTCTGTCCTGATTCGTGGCACGTCCGTCCCCGCTCCCCAACCGGAAAGTGCCGCGATTCGCACCTCTGCTCGTTCGCCGCTCCGGTGTCCGTACAATACCGTAAGTTCGGATGGGGTGCAAGGATCGGGGAAGGGCTGAGGACTAAAGACTGAGGATTGAGTATGGCCACGTGTCACACTGTCGTGCCGATTCGCCGAACGACTCCACGCATTCGAGAAGCCGCCTCACTCCTCAGCCGTCAGCCGTCAGCCGTCAGCCCAGGGTTAGCGGTTCCCCGGCCGCTGCGATGGCGGCGGCGAGGTAGCGACCGGGCAGCGCGTGGCCGAGCACACCGGCAAGGGAGCGGGACGCCGCTGTGACCTTCGCGAGATCGACGCCCGTATCGATGCCGAGGCCGTGGAGCATGTACAGGAGGTCCTCCGTCGCGAGGTTGCCGGACGCGCCGGGTGCGTACGGGCAGCCACCCAAGCCGCCCGCCGCGCTGTCGAAGCAGGTCACGCCCGCCTCCAGCCCCGCATAGGCGTTCGCCAGCGCGGTGCCGCGCGTGTCGTGCAGGTGGAGGGCGATGGTGTCGAGCGGCGCAACGGTTTTGAGGAGACCGATCATTTCGGTGATCTGGTTCGGGGTCGCCACGCCAATGGTGTCACCGATGGAAACCTCCGCGACGCCGAGCGCGAGAAGCCGCCGCGTCACATCGACGACCCGCTCCGAAGGGACATGCCCCTCGTATGGGCAGCCGAACGCGGTGGAGACATAGCCGCGCACCGTCAGCCCGGCGGGTTGTGCCCGCTCCATCACGGCGGCGAAGACGGCGAGCGATTCGTCGATCGTCATGTTGATGTTGCGCCGCGTGAACGTCTCCGACGCGGCGGTGAAGAGGGCGATCTCGGTGACGCCCGCCGCAAGGGCGCGTTCGAGACCGCGCACATTCGGTACGAGCGCCGGGTAGCGCGTGCCCGGTCGCTTCGCGATGGCGGGATAGACCGCGCCGGCGTCCGCGAGCGCGGGGATTGCCTTCGGGCTGACGAACGAGGTCGCCTCGATCACGGGCAGGCCTGCTGCGGAGAGCAGGTCGATGAAGCGCACCTTCGTCTCGGTCGACACGAAGACCGGTTCATTCTGCAACCCGTCACGCGGGCCAACCTCGACGATGCGGACAAACATGCTTCACCCCCCAGCCCCCTCTCCATCGTCCAAAGATCGTGGTATGAATCAGTTCCATGCGGCGATGGAGAGGGGGAACATTGCATTCAGATGTACGGACCACGGCTCATCGCGCCGAATGCCAGAGCGACCGCGATGGTGGCGAGAATGCTCACGATGAAGCCTTTGAGCGTGAGTGTATGGCGCGCAAGGGCATAGCCAACGGCGACGACGACAAAGACCGCCATCGGTACAATGAACGGCGGGACGCGACGGTTATGCATCGCCCGCCTCCGCTTCCAATACCACCAGCACGGCGCCCCCCGCGACGCGGTCGCCCTGCGCGGCATGAACCTGCCGGACAATGGCGGGGCCGGGGGCGGCGATGATGTGCTCCATCTTCATCGCTTCGAGCACGACGAGCGGCTGGCGTGCATTCACCCGCTCCCCTGGCCGGACAAGCACGCGCGTGACGATGCCGCTGAGGGGCGCTTTGAGCGCCGCCGCACCGTCGATGGGGACGGACCCACTGCCCGCGATCTGTTCCGGGCTGGGCAGCGCGACGCGCCGGATCGGGTACGCGGCGTCGCGCCAGGTGACGGTGAAGACGTTGCCGGTGTCGTCGCCGAGCGTGAATGCGAGGATGGACGCGCCGTGCCGGACGAGGAGGCGTGTGGGCGAGAGGCGTTCAAAGGTGACGGGAGGAGCGTTCTCAGGGAGGGCAACGTGCCAGCCATCGCCGGTGGTGTCGCGTTCGGCGTGGAGGGTGATGCGATTCCCATTGCATTCATACACGCCGTGCATCTGCGCGCCGCCGAAGCGGAGGGGGCCAACAGTCTGCCACGGGCTAACGGGGATGGTGTGCGGCAGGGTGTGCCGGGTCGCCTCGTAGCCCGCGATAGCGAGAAGAATTTCGGTCGGCAACGCGGGCGATGCGGCGGGGTGCCAGTGCTCAGTGAGGAAGCTGGTATGCGTCTCCCCGGCGCGGAAGGCGTCGGTCGCGACGATGGCGCGCAGTTGCGGCAGATTGGTCACGACGCCGTCGATCCGGTAGCCCGCGAGTGCCGTCTGCATCCGCGCGATCGCCGCGTCGCGCGTCGCGCCGTGGGTGATGACCTTGGCGAGTAGCGGGTCGTAATACGGCGTGATCGTCGCGTCGTCGTAGAGCATCCCGTCGATGCGGACGCCCGGCCCGGTCGGCTCGACGAGCGTGGTGACGGCGCCCGTCTGCGGCAGGTAGTCGCGCTCCGGGTCCTCGGCGTAGACGCGGCACTCGATGGCGTGGCCGGTGAGCGTCACATCGTTCTGCGCGAAGGGGAGCGGTTGACCCGCCGCGACTGCCAGTTGCAACCGCACGAGATCGAAGCCCGTCACGCCCTCGGTGACGGGGTGCTCGACTTGCAGGCGGGTGTTCATCTCCAGGAAAGAGAAGTCGCCGTCCTCGTCCAGCAGGAACTCGACCGTCCCCGCGTTCACATATCCCGCTGTGACCGCCGCCGTGATCGCCGCGTCGCTCAGTCGCTGGCGGAGCGCGGGTGTGACGGCGGGGGAGGGGGATTCCTCGATCACCTTCTGGTGCCGCCGCTGGATGGAGCACTCGCGCTCGCCGAGCGAGACGACGGCGCCGTGCGTGTCCGCGAAGACCTGCACCTCGATGTGGCGCGGACGGAGGATCAGCCGTTCGAGCAGCACGCGGTCGTCCCCGAAGGCGCGGTGGGCGGTGCGCCGCGCCGCCGCGAGGGCGTCCGCGAAGTCGGCGGGGTCGTGCACCTCCCGCATCCCCATGCCGCCGCCGCCTGCGACCGCCTTGATGAGCAGCGGGACGCCGATGCGCGCGGCTTCTGTGTGGAGCGTCGCATCCGATTGGTCATCGCCGGTGTAGCCGGGGACGGTCGGGACGCCCGCCGCCTCCATCAGCCGCTTCGCCCCCGCCTTGTCGCCCATCATGCGGATCGCCTCGGCAGGTGGCCCGATGAAGACGAGTCCCGCGTCCGCGACGGCCTGCGCGAAGGCGGCGTTCTCCGAGAGGAAGCCGTAGCCGGGGTGGATCGCCTCCGCCCCGCTCCGTTTCGCCGCGTCGAGCACGGCGGGGATATTGAGGTAACTCTCCAGCGCCGGTGCGGGGCCAATCGCGTACGCCTCGTCCGCCACCTGCACATGGAGCGCCGCCCGATCCGCCTCGGAATAGACGGCGATCACGCCGATCCCCATCGCCCGCAGCGTCCGCGCGATCCGAACGGCGATCTCCCCGCGATTAGCGATCAGCACCTTACGGAACACGTCGAACCCCTTTGTCGGAACATAGATCAAAGAACGCTAGGTATGTAGCGCACAGGACTGGCGCTCCTCTCGCTCGTTTCTCGTCGTATTCTATCCCTTCCCCGTTGTCTTCCGTAGTGCCCGGCCTCATCTATCGCACTTGGAATGCGTGACGGATAGTACAATCAGTTGATCCGACTTGTTGGTCAGTTCGTGTGGGGGCGAGACGATGGGTACGAAGCGTGTCAGTGCTGGTGAAGCGAAGGCGCACCTCGCCGCTCTCGTCGGGGAAGTGCAACATCGCGGACAGCATGTCATCATCGAGCGACGCGGGCAAGCCGTCGCGGCGATTGTCGGGATGGACGATCTGGCGCGTTTGGAAGGAGAGCAGCCCATTTCTGCCGAACCCCGGGGGGCGCTCGCGTTTCTTACCGTCCAGCATGATCTCGATGACGAATCAATTGAAGACCTTGTCGATGATATCTATGCGCAATGCCTTCAGGATTTCGGTCGTCCGGTGGACATCGCGCGGTGATCTATTCTCTCGATGAAAACTCGTGGTCTGTACCATCCCAATCTCCCTGCGGAATGGTGACATAGAGGACTCCTTCCGACCAATCGGGGGTGGCCGCCACGCATGTGCCATCCGGCGCGAAGACGTATCCCCCACCGGGGAAATCCTCATCCACCGTCCGCCCGGCTTGCGTCGCCACGGCAATGGTGATTCTGTTGGCGCGTGCATACTGGTGAAGTTTGGTCATGCATTCATTCCGCCACCACGCGAACCCTGCGCCCCAATCCCGCCGCGACTGTGGGCCGTAGAGTCCCGGTGCCGCAGCCGCAAACACCAGGCGCGCGCCGCGCTTGGCACTCTCGGCGAATATCTCCGGGGAGCCGATGTCCGCGCAGACAGCCACGCCAAATGTGATCGCCGGATGGGTGAAAATGGTAATGGTCTCTCCAGCGGAGAACCATCCGGCTTCATCGTCCGGTATCGTCTTCTTGCGATAGTATCCGAGGAATTTGCCCGCGCTCGCCACGATCTGTGTGATGAAGGGCTTCTCCTGCCCGTTTGCTTCGACGATTCCGGCGATTGCCGTCAACGGGAATTCCGCCGTCATCGCGACGAACTGTGCAACCTCGGGGCTGTCAAGCCGCAGGACCGCTGCCGGTTGATGCACGGGATTGATGTATCCGGTGATGCTCATCTCCGGGAAGCAGAGGATATCCACCTGACGTGCGTGCGCCTCGCGGAGGTAGGCGTGGATGCGGGTCAGGTTCGTGGCGATCTCTCCTTTCTCGCATCGCATCTGGACCAGACCGATGCGGAGCGACGTGCCATGCGTGGAAGTGGCTGACCACGTCGGCGGGGTATCGCCGTTGTTTATCACGGCTTCGCTTCAGGTCGGGAAATCTGTGAGGACCACAATGGCGCGCGGTGGTCGAGGAAGGCGCGGAGGCCCTCCTGGCCCTCCGCGCTCGTCCGCAGGTGGGCAATGAGAGCGGCGGTGTAGGCGCGCTGCTCGCCGTCCGTCATGCCGGGGAGTTCGTGCACGAGTTCCTTCGCCGCCGCGAGGGCGTGCGGCCCACCCTGCAGGAGCATCGCCGTGTGGCGGTCGATGGCGGCGTCCAGTTCGTCGGCGGGAACCACCTCGTGCACGAGGCCGATGGCGCAGGCGCGGGCGGCGTCGAACCGCTCGGCGGTGAGGAAGAGGGCGCGCGCGTGGGACGGACCGATCTTGCGGAGGACGAAGGGGCCGATCGTCGCGGGGGCGATGCCGAGCCGGACTTCGGAGAAGGAGAAGCGCGCCGCCTCCGCCGCGACCGCAATGTCGCAGCACGCGATCAGCCCCGCGCCGCCGCCGAATGCCGCGCCGTTGACCCGCGCGATGACAGGCTTCGGGCAGCGGTCGATGGTCGCGAACATCTCCGCCATCTTCCGGGCCTCGCGCGCATTCTCGTCTTCCGTGAACTGTGCCGCCGCCTGCATCCATGCGATGTCCGCACCCGCGCTGAAGACCGCCCCCGCGCCCGTCAGCACGACGACGCGCACGGTGTCGTCTGTCGCGAGCGCGAGGAAGCACGCCTGTAATCGGGCGATCAGTTCACCATTGATCGCATTCCGCGCCTCCGGTCGGTCGAGTATGACGGTGGCGATGCCATTCGCGTGGGTGACGGCGAGCATGGTGACCCCCTTTTCGCCATGGAGATATAGAGGGCAGAGAGGGCCTCTGTGTCTCCGTGGCTCATCCGTTTCCTGCCTCGTCCGGGACGAAGATGCGCCTCAGGACGGGGCTGTCGAACTCGGTGGCGATGCAGTCCATGTAGACCTCGTCGTACCATCCGCCGCCCATCAGCCAGCACTGGTGGCGACGACCGATTTCGCGGAAGCCCGCCCGCCGGTACGCCCGCAGGCCACCCTCATTGAAGGAGACGGCGGTGAGCAGGACGTTGTGCAGCCCGAGCACGGTGAAGGCGTAATCGAGCGTGAGGCGGATCGCCTCCGTGCCGTACCCCTTGCCGCGATGGCGCGCGTCGGAGATCGTGATGGCGAACTCGGCGGAACGGTTGCGGAAGTCAATGTCGCGCACACCCGCGCGGCCAATCGGATCGCCGGAGGCGCGCTCGTAGACGAGGAAGTGGGCTGCGTCCTCGCGGGTAGTCGCGCCATCGTACCAGCGTTCGATGCGCTCCCGCGTCGCGGGGACAGGCGCCAACTCCCACATCGAGCGCAGCGTCGCGAAGTCATTGAGCGCTCGCTCCTCCAGCGCGATCACCGTCTCGCGCACCAGTGGCCCAAGCGTGACCTTCTCACCCATGATGTTGATGATTGGTGCCATGTTTGCTCCTTCTCCCTCCCTGTTATCGCCCGGCAACTTGCGGCCCGAGAAGGTCTGTCAGGAGCGCGATTACGTCCGTGTCCTTCCCGACATAGAGAGCCAGGAGACGATCACGGTGGAAGAAATGCGGCGGGGCAATCCATGAGATTGCGACTCCCTGCCCCGTCCCGTCCGGGTTTGTCCAGCGTGCGCCTCCACCGTCGGGTGACACACGTCGTACGTCGTCGGCCGCAATCGCGGGGTCCTTGTATGCATAGGATTGGATCGCTGCGGGTTGTCTCAGGGAGCCGCCGCTGAGATGCAGGATCGTTCCAGATACACGCAGGAATGACTGCGCAACAGAGTCGCCCGTTTCGACCGATAGCCCCGTGCTGCGGAGCCGGTCAACGAACTGCCGCTGCGACGCGTCGTCAGCCATCTGAGCCGCCGTGGGTGTAGCGGTCGGTCGAGGCGATACTGCGGTTAACTTGCGGTGCGGCAGCATTTGGTAGTACCCCACTAAACCGTGGTCAGGCAGCATGGGCCACCTCCCGCAGCCAGTTGGGTGGTCGTCCTCGTCGTTTGACGGTGGGTACCGGCACCGGGACGGTCAGCAGTTCGTGCATCGTCCAG
>JAABUS010001953.1_pt1 | contig 41621 bp, 35 predicted proteins | sample 5560161 | NCBI WGS metagenome assembly JAABUS01 (sample SAMN10711885, study PRJNA513376) | rock metagenome | isolation source: Antarctica rocks | place: Antarctica: Victoria Land, Trio Nunatak nord | collected 2016-01-04
ACAGAACTCCTTACCTAGGCCTTAAAAATGAATAATGTTACGTAAAATAAAAATTGTTTAAATTGACCTATGCAATTAATGTTACCGTTATTTCCTCAGAATACCAGGATGATATCTACGTGCCTGGGTGTATACGAAAAAGATTCTATTGTTCAATATATAGTTAATGGTTTACCTGTATATAGCCATGGCCCGGAAGACTTGCAAAGTTTTCGTTTTATCAGCAGTAATTTTATTAATCAGGGATTATGTAAATCTAGTGAAGTGGCACGCTGTTTTGGTATTCCGGTTGACTCGGTGAAGCGCTACTTATTGAAACTTCGCAACGAAGGGGAAGCGGCTTTTTTTTCCCCGGAAAAGCGAAAAGGATATTGTCATAAGATACGTGGCAGCGTATCGCAAAGCATTCAAAGGAAATTGGATAAGGGTGAATCTGTGAACGCTATAGCTAAACAGGAAGGTATCACGGAAGGCAGTATACGCTACAGTATAAAACAAGGGTATCTAAAAAAAACGGTGGCCCTGAACCGTCCCTAACAGAGGGAAGCACCTATAACCAGCGGGATCGGCAAAACCTGGAAGCCCCCCTGGGCATTGCTACCACCCGTGTGGCCGAAAGAGGGATGGCGGCTGCGGGTATATTGCAGCAGGCAGTTCCGGTATTTGCCCATCAGCAAACGGTAGTCAATGCAGGGGTGTTGTTTGCCCTTCCGGCATTGTTGGCACAAGGGCTACTCAAATTCAAAGAAGTATATCAGGAACTTTCCAATGGTTATTATGGCTTGCAGAGTACGATCCTTACCCTGGCATTTATGGCCCTGTGCCGTATCAAAAATGCCGAACAGTTAAAGCAGCACAAGGTGGGGGAATTAGGGGCATTGATTGGTTTGGACAGGGTGCCTGAAGCCAGGTGCCTTCGTGAAAAAATACAGCAAATAGTAGTACAACACAAAGCCTGGGAATACAATACGGTATTGCTCCATCACTGGCTGGGGGAGAATGATGAATTTTTCTTCTACATCGATGGGCATGTGCGCATTTACTATGGGCATAAAGCCAATCTGCCGCTTAAATTTATTTCACGCCAAAAACTTTGCCTGAGCGCCACTACCGAGTACTGGGTCAATGATGTAAAAGGGTTGCCCTACCTGGTGTTTATGGGTGAACTCAATGAAAAAATGCAGGATGTTATTGAATATCAGATCATACCCGAACTACAGGCAAATGCTACCATTGCCCAAAGATTACAAGCCAAAGAAAAAATATTGTTTAGCCTGGTCTTTGACCGGGAATGTTACCAGCCATCTTTCTTTAACCGTCTATGGGATACCTATCAGATAGCGGTCATCACCTATCGTAAAAACATAAAAGATAAATGGGAAGAGAATCTTTTTAAAAGCCATACTGTAACTGTGCTGGCTAATAACATTACGATGTTGCTTTACGAACAAAATGTACAATTAGGCGGCCATACCTTGCGAGAGATCAGGTGTTTGAATGAAGGGGGTCACCAAACCTCTATCATCACCACCCATCCCGATATAACACTATCAGAAGTAGCTTCAAAAATGTTTAGCCGCTGGAGCCAGGAAAACTTTTTTAAATATTTAATCGCCGATTACGACTTTGATAAGATGATACAATATGGAACGCAATCTATAGATGAAAACAAAAAAATTGTCAATCCCGAATACCGGAAAATAACCCATAAAATAAAAAAGCTCACCGAAAGGATACAACGACAGGAGGCTAAATTTTACAAAGTGGTGGAAAAGATAAATGAAGAACATATAGATAAATTACCTGACTTTACACAGCAACAAATAAAGGCAATCGAAATCCTGGCAATTCTAAAAAAAGATAAAGAAATATTGGTACAACAAAGGACAATCATACCCAATAAAATCACAGTCAAAGAGATGCCTGATGCCATCCGGTACGACAAACTAAAGCCGGAAAGCAAATTGTTCATGAATGTCATAAAAATGATATGTTATCGGGCTGAAACAGCAATGGCAGAAATTATAGCACCTCACTTTTTACGAGAAAAAGAGGAGAAACGGATGCTAATAAAACAACTCTTTAACACTCCGGCTGACATCATTCCAAATGAGAAAGAAAACACCCTTACCATACGAATTGCAAGCCTTTCTGCACCAAGATATAATGAAGCAATCAACAACTTATGTATTATTTTAAACCAAACCGAAACCAATTTTCCAGGAACACAATTAAAACTCATTTTTAAAAATCACGTAGGTTAATTTGCGAAATGTAAGGAGTTCTGAAACAAAGTTTCTGATGCTAAAGGTGAGATAGATGAAGGGTTTGTTACTGTAGCGGACAGTTCTGTGCTTAAGGTATTTGATAATCAACATCCGCGTCCGGCCTACGCAGTGATAGGTGATGAAGCGGTAAGTATGATGCTTGGGAAGAGAAAGTAAGGAAGGCTATCAGCCGTCAGCTTTCAGCTATCAGGAGGAAAGTAAACGCATGATTTAATTTGTTTTCCTGATAGCTGACGGCTGATAGCTGTTAATAATTCAACGAATTACTTGCCCCTGATTCATTACCCTGCAGATCAACAGCTTTGATATAAATTATGTTTGACCTTCTCTGTGCCGTTATATAATAGTTTGTTAGCGGCGTAAATTTTGTACGGATATTATTTTCATAAATATTATAACCTAGTAGTCGGGTGTTATCTTTTGAAGCATTCCATTGTAAAACATAGCCATTGTCTTTACTTGCAATAGCGTGTAAGTTTGCCGGCCTGGATGGTGCAACGGTATCAGGCAGCAACCTTTCCACACAATTAATCATGGCACGCAGCTGATGGTAATTACCTTTCCAGATATGTCCTTTTAATTTTGTTTTTTGTTCAGGCTCTTTATCAAGTCCGCCCTGGTACCAGTCGCCATGTTCATGATCAATCAGGTAACGTTTGATGTACTCCCATTGCATCTGAAATTTTTTAAAGTATTGTTGTTCATCATCAGGAAATAAATCCGACATCAACAATAGCGTATTTAATCCTTCAGCCTGTGCCCACCAGTTTTTACTGTCTTTGATAATGGTAATCTGTGGCTTGTTTGTAAAATAGTATCCTTCATCATAAAATCCACCCACTTTATTATCCCACCCGTTTTTTAATGCATGATCAATCATGGTTTTAGCAATCCTAAGGGTGGTAGTATCATTTTTTATTCCCAGCATATGTGAAGCTTCCAGCATCAGGTAAGCTGTTTCTACGTCGTGTCCAAAAGAAACATGGTCAAGATTTCTATGTTTCAGGATCACTGTTTCCGAAGAATCCTTAAAAGATACCGGCGTCCAGTCGGGTTTGAAGAAAAGGGTCAGGTATCCTTTAGGGTTAGTGATTTTATCACGTATCAGGAACAGCATTTCTTCCAGGCGTTGTTTCAGCAGGGTGTTTGGCCACACGGTGTACAATTCGGTAAAGGCTTCCAGGATGTGTATGGAGCTGTTCTGATCTTTGTATCCAAGGTCAGAAGTGGAAGGAGTGTTACTGTCTCTTTTTAATGGCTTGCCTTCTTTTGATAAGTGCATGTAATATCCATTGTTAAGTGAATCATGACTGTTATATTCCAGCCACAAAAACGCGTTTTTTGCAGCCGTGATTGCATTGGTATCACCTGACGATTGGTAGTAAGCAGCCATGGCATAGATGGCAAATGCATTTCCATAAGCGTCTTTAGGTGAAGTGCCGCCAGGTTTTACAGTTCCTTTCCTGTCAACCAAAGTATAAAAGCCTCCGTTATCTTTATCCCACATCACATTTTTTAAGAAGTTATATCCTTGCCGGGCGCCGGTTTTATAAAAGGTAACATCAGGATATATTTCCGCTGCGCGCGAGTTAGACCAGGTATGCCTTGCCTGAGTAACAATCATTTTATCCTGCGTGCCTGTTGGTTTGAAATCAAAAGCGAAACTGCTGATAAATCCGCCGTATTGCTTATCGAAAGATTGGGGATACCATTTATTCAACAATTCATGTTTTATAGAATTTTCAATTTCTGCAGCTATGCGTGACCGGTCAGGGTTATCAGGAGGAATAAAAGATATCAGGTATGTAGTAATTAATAAAAGAAGTATTATGAGTGAGGTTCTATAATTGTTCATGAAAATAAGAATTAGCGTTGGGAAAATTACGTATTATGATTGATGATAGCGTGGGAGAGGAGTATATTTTTAAAGGGGCAGCCTTTTAGTAGGTTCTGATTTTCTCCAATTGAAGAATTTAAACACAGATGGCGCAGAGGAGGAAACACAGAGAATACAATGAGGCGTATGCATTGCAAATATTCTACGTACCGCCGTGCCTCTGTTGTTCAATCTATAATGTACCTATATCTTTGCCTTTTCTTACATTACACCGATGAGTTCTAAAAGCGGTATATCTTCTAAAAGCTCCTCCGGAACAAAACCTGAACCCGTATCTGTAAAAGAACGCTTAGCGGCTCTCGGCAATTTACCTGCTTTTTTTAAGCTGGTATGGCAAACAAGTCCATGGATGACGATCGTTAATTCATTGCTTCGTATTGCAAGATCCGCTATGCCTTTATTGATATTATATGTAGGGAAGTTGATTATTGACCAGGTAATATTTTTAAGCCGTAGCAATGGCAATCATTCGCATGAACATTTATGGAAGTTAGTTGCTGCTGAATTCGGATTGGTGATTCTGACGGACGCGTTAAGCCGCGCGGTGAACCTGTTGGACAGTTTGCTGGGAGATAAGTTTGCAAATCAAACTTCTATAAAAATAATGACTCATGCCGCAACGCTGGACCTCGACCAGTTTGAAGACTCCACATTTTATGATAAGCTCGAACGGGCCCGTCAGCAGACAGTTGGCCGTACCATTCTTTTATCACAGGTACTTAGCCAGTTTCAGGATATTATAACTATGGGCTTTCTTGCAGCCGGACTTTTAATATTCAATCCCTGGCTGATATTGTTATTATTGATTGCTGTAGTTCCGGCGTTCCTGGGAGAATCTTATTTCAATAATAAAAGCTATGCCCTAACCAGGGGACAGACCCCGGAAAGACGGGAACTGGATTACATACGTTACATGGCAGCCAGCGATGAATCAGCCAAAGAAGTTAAGATCTTTGACCTTTCAAGATTTCTGACAGATCGCTTCCGTACATTATCAGATCGGTTTTACCTGGATAATAAACGTCTGGTTACGAAAAGATCTGCATGGGGAACCATTTTTGCTTTGCTGGGTAGCGCCGGCTATTACGGCGCCTATGTGGTTATTATAGGAAAAGCGGTGAGCGGAAGTTTATCAATTGGTGACCTTACATTCCTGGCCGGATCGTTCAGGCAGCTAAGGGGATTGCTGGAGGGGATCTTAACCCGCTTCACCAGTGTATCACAGGGAGCCATATACCTGCGTGACCTGTTTGAATTCTTTGAAATAAAACCTAATATTCGTCAGGCATCTCATCCAAGACCCTTTCCCCATCCAATTGTACAGGGATTTACTTTTGAAGATGTTGGCTTTAAATACCAGAACTCCGAGTTATGGGCCAACCGCCATCTTAGTTTTACATTACATGCCGGAGAAAAACTGGCCCTGGTAGGAGAAAACGGTGCAGGCAAAACTACACTTGTTAAGCTGCTTGCAAGATTATATGATCCTACTGAAGGACGTATTTTATTAGATGGAATTGACCTGAAAGAATATGACCTTGCGAGTTTGCGATTACAGATAGGCGTTATCTTCCAGGATTTCCTGCGTTTTCAAATGACCATAGCGCAGAATATTGCTATAGGAAAAATAAGTGAAAATGCCAATCGTGAATTGATAGTGGCTTCCGCCCGGCAGAGTCTTGCACATGAGCTTGCAGAAAGACTGCCTGACAAATACGATCAGATGCTGGGCCGCCGGTTTAACCAGGGAATTGAATTGTCTGGCGGCGAATGGCAAAAGGTTGCGCTGGCACGGGCCTACATGCGAGAAGCTCAGTTACTGATCCTTGATGAGCCAACCGCTGCCCTTGATGCAAGAGCTGAATATGAAGTGTTTCAAAGGTTTTCCGATCTAACAAAGGGTAAGTCAGCCGTGTTGATCTCTCATCGTTTTTCAACGGTTCGAATGGCCGACCGGATACTTGTTTTAGAAAAAGGACAATTGATTGAAATTGGTAGTCATGAAGAGTTGCTGAAAAATGACGGGCGGTATGCAGAGCTATTTAATTTGCAGGCAATGGGATATAGGTAATTACCGGTAATAACCCCTTATGTTTTTTTTAAATTTCTTCAGGCAAAGAAAATAAACACTTAATATAGAAGCTATATGCGAATATATTATATCCTATTTACATATAAAGTTTTCACTTAGTTGACAGAAATTGTTAATATTTGTTGGCAATAACTACGTAGATTAGTAAAAATGAAATCCTTATACCAGTCATATATTCGTTGTTTTGTAAAATCTGCGGAGGCTTTGCTGGATAATAGCTCTTGTTATAATGAAATAGTTCCTTTTGCAAATTTTCTTAATGCAAAGGCTAATCAGTTATTGCTAAGAGCTTTGTCAAATAAAACTATTGATAGGCAGAAGCTTCAAAGGGAATTATTTGAAACAGGAAGAGAATATATAAGAAAATTCGTAAGTAAATTCAACCAAAATAAAATGGCAAATAGCATACAGGAAAACCTGGTTGTAAAAAAATATGATCCGAATTCATAAATTCTTATTCAGTTGAAATAAAGATCATGCTTTTAAAAATATTAATCACAATATTAGCTCTAAAAGCACTGATTTTTTAAAAATCCGTTGGCATAGTTATTTAATGTATAATAAAAAACATATTTTATTATGCCAACTGCGTCAAAGGGTAAAAAGGCTATGCCTGGTGTACCCGCTAACTCCGAAAAATCTTCCCAAAAAGATCCTGCTTTACTGGAATTTTTTGTAGATGAACTTAAAGATATTTACTGGGCTGAAAATCACCTGGTAAAAACGCTTCCAAAAATGCAAAAGTCTGCTACTTCTTCAGCGCTAGCCAATGCACTTAGTGAACACCTCTCTGTTACAGAAACTCATGTAACCCGCTTGGAAAAAGTATTTGAACTATTGGGTGAAAAAGCCCAGGCTAAAAAATGCGATGCCATGGAAGGCCTTGCTAAGGAAGGCGAAGGCATTATAGAGGATACTGACGAAGGTACTGCAACACGTGATGTAGGAATTATTTTTGCCGCGCAAAAAGTAGAGCATTATGAGATTGCTACTTATGGGGGTTTAACACAATTAGCTGTTACATTGGGTTTAACTGATGTTGCTGAATTGCTTTCTCAAACTTTAGCTGAGGAAAAACAAGCTGATCAAAACCTTACAAGTATAGCAGAAAACGATATTAATTACGCAGCAGCAGCAGAAGCTTAATGTTTAACAGGAACAAAAATCAGGTAGCACTTAAGTGCTGCCTTTTTTATTAAATTACAATTATAAATTTAATATGCGAATTAAAAAGCCTGCCAGGGACAGCGAGTATCCACAACCGGATGATATCAACGCTAAAAATCCTGATAATGACAAAACCGCCAGTCTTGCACAGCATACGGCTGATGCAACTGATGAGTTTATGACGACTAATACTGGTCTTAAAATTAATGATGATCAAAACTCTCTGAAAGCTGGGAATCGTGGTCCGACGTTACTGGAGGATTTTCTGTTCCGTGAAAAAATGACACATTTTGATCATGAACGTATTCCGGAACGTATCGTCCATGCACGTGGTTCTGCCGCTCATGGAGTTTTTAAAGTGTATGAATCCCAATCAGCATTAACTAAAGCTGGATTTTTAAATGACCCATCTTTGGAAACTCCTGTGTTCGTTCGGTTTTCAACCGTTGCAGGTTCAAGAGGATCATCGGATGTTGCCAGGGATGTCCGTGGATTTGCTGTGAAATTTTATACACAAGAGGGAAATTTTGATCTGGTGGGAAACAATATGCCCGTATTCTTTATACAGGATGCTCTTAAATTTCCAGACTTGATCCATGCAGTTAAACCGGAACAGGATAATGAAATTCCACAGGCAGCATCGGCACATGATACCTTCTGGGACTTTATTTCCCTTATGCCCGAAAGCGCCCATATGATCATGTGGGTAATGAGTGATCGTTCTTTGCCTCGCAGTTTTCGTATGATGGAAGGTTTTGGTGTGCACACATTCCGTTTTGTTAATGCAGAAGGAGTTTCAAACTTTGTAAAGTTCCATTGGAAGCCATTAATGGGGGTACATTCAATAGCCTGGGATGAAGCGCAGAACATTTCCGGGAAAGATCCTGATTTTCATCGCAGGGATCTTTGGAACGCTATTGAAAGCGGTAATTTTCCTGAGTGGGAATTCGGAGTGCAGATAGTTCCAGAAGCAGATGAGCATAAGTTTGATTTCGACTTACTGGACCCGACTAAATTAATACCTGAAGAGCTGGTGCCGGTGCAACGGATAGGTAAGATGACATTAAACCGCAACCCCGATAATTTCTTTGCAGAAACAGAACAGGTAGCATTTCACCTGGGTCATGTAGTACCCGGAATAGATTTTACAAATGATCCTTTATTACAGGGTCGCTTGTTTTCTTATACTGATACGCAGCTATCACGTTTAGGTGGTCCGAACTTCCAGGAAATACCTATTAACCGCCCTATTGTACCGGTTCATAACAACCAGCGGGAAGGGCACATGCGTCAAACTATAAATAGGGGAAAGGCGAGCTATAGTCCTAATACATTGGGAGGAGGTTGTCCGTTCCAGGCAGGTAAAATGGATGGTGGATTTGTATCTTTTCCTGAAAAAATTGAAGCGCACAAGGTTCGGGAACGAAGCAAAAGTTTCTTTGATCATTTCAGTCAGGCAACATTATTTTTTAATAGCCAGTCTGAGCCGGAGAAAAACCATATTATCGATGCACTTAGTTTTGAATTAGGTAAAGTTCAAACGGTGGCTATCCGTGAGCGTATGTTGCGCATCCTTGCCGAAATAGATAAAGGTTTAGCTACCGAGGTGGCTTTTGCACTTAGGTTACACATACCGAAAGATAGTAAAGAGCCTATGAATCAAAGTTTTCCGGCGGATGCCAATCCTGAAGATTATCAACCTGTAAAAGTTGAAGGTACCCTTTTAAAATCTGCAGCCTTAAGTATGGCAGGTAATGTTCTGGAAAGTATCAAAACACGCCAGATAGCGATTTTAGCTGCAGATGGTGTTGATCAAGAATCTTTAAGAGCTGTAAGAAAAGCACTGTTAGCGGAAGGTGCAGTTGTTGAGGTAGTAGCCCCAAGACAGGGATATGTTGTATCTCAGAATGATGAGGAGCTACCTGTTGATAAAAGTTTTCTAACAACAGCCTCTGTTTTATATGATGCTGTATATGTGCCCGGTGGTACTAATAGTATTGCAACACTTGAAGCTGATCCTGATGCTATTCATTTTTTAAATGAAGCATTCAAACATTGTAAACCCATTGCAGCAGATGTTCAGGCTTTACAGGTTTTGCAAAGCACTTATTTTTACAAGAAGCTGCCAAGCGATAATAATACAGATACCATTCTTACTGAAGGCATAGTAATAAGTAATGATGCAAATGATCTGGCTGCAAAATTTATTGAAGCTATTTCGCAGCATAGATTCTGGCAAAGAGAAAAGCCAAGGAAAGTGCCTGCTTAAGAGCTATCAGCTATCAGCTTTCAGTTTTCAGCAGGGTGTAAGTCACTTAACTGTTGACAAAGACAAGTAATTAAATTTTGAATAAGAGTCAATGAGTTATGGATTAAGCCGTAATTCATTGGCTTTTTTGTTTGGAAATATATGATATAAAAATTTAGTGACCACACAACTACTAAGGAGCACACTTACGCTAATGCTTCTGTGTGCAAGCAAGAAGAAAATAATTTATTAATAGCTCCCGCCGAAAGCTGATAGCTGACGGCTGACAGCTGAAAGCTAAGTACATGTTCATTATTGACGCTCATCTTGATCTAAGCATGAATGCAATGGAATGGAACAGGGATTTGAGATTACCTGTCACTGCTATTCGTGAAAGAGAGAAAGCTTTATCGGATAAGCCTGACCGTGAGAAGGGCACTGTTTCTCTGCCCGATTTAAGAAGAGGAAACATTGGAATTGTAATAGCCACCCAGATCGCCAGATATGTTGCTCCCGGCAATTCTCTAACTGGTTGGAATTCTCCTGAGCAAGCATGGGCTCAGACCCAGGGACAGCTTAGCTGGTACAAGGCTATGGAGGCTGCCGGTGAAATGATCATGATAAAAGATTGTGGTGGCCTGGATAAACATCTTGCATATTGGAACAATGATGAACCGAAGGATAAAAAATTGATCGGTTATATTTTAAGTCTTGAGGGCGCCGACTCAATTGTGTCTATAGAATACTTACAGTTGGCTTATGAGAAAGGACTGCGCGCTGTTGGTCCGGCACATTACGGACCTGGTCGTTATGCTAACGGTACAGATGCAACCGGCAGATTGAATAAACAGGGTAGAGCGTTGATAAAGGAAATTGAAAGGCTGAATATCATCCTTGATGCAACACATCTTTGTGATGATGCATTCTGGGATGTTATGGAACTTTATAATGGTGATGTATGGGCGAGTCATAATAACTGCAGGGCATTGGTAAATCACAACCGCCAGTTTTCGGATGAAATGATCAAAGTGCTGCTGGAAAAAGATGCTGTGATCGGTATGCCGCTGGATGCCTGGATGATGGTGCCAGGGTGGGTGCGCGGAGAATCAACACCAAAGCAAATGGACTGCTCCCTTCAAACAATGGTTGATCATCTCGATCATATCTGCCAGCTTGCCGGCAATGCCCTTCATGTTGGAATGGGCACCGACCTTGATGGTGCATTTGGTACCGAACAAACACCTTATGATCTTGACACGATCGCCGACCTGCAAAAAGTTCCGGCATTATTAACTTTAAAAGGATACTCAATCAACGATATAGAAAATATCATGCATGGTAACTGGCTGAGATTTTTGCGGAAAGCATGGAGGTAACCAATTCAGACAATACATTGCCAGTTCATATAATTTCCGGAGATTTAATTCATCAATAAAAAACTATAAACTATCAAAATGGAAACATCAACAAGAAAAACTATCACAGTTGAAACTACTATCAACGCACCGATTGAAAAAGTTTGGGAGTTTTGGACAAAGCCTGAACACATAGTAAATTGGAATAATGCTTCCGATGATTGGCATACACCGAAAGTAGATAACGATTTAAAAGTCGGCGGTGGTTTCCTTTCAAGAATGGAAGCGAAAGATGGTAGCGCTTCTTTCGATTTTACAGGTAAATATGTAGCGGTTCAGGATCATGAGTTAATAGAATACACAATTGCAGATGGAAGAAAAGTGAAAATTAATTTTACTACTCAAGAAAACAATACCAAAGTGGTAGAATCGTTTGAAGCAGAAAACACACACTCCATGGAACTGCAACAATCAGGCTGGCAGGCTATACTGGATAACTTTAAGAAGTACGTTGAAGATAATGGTTAATGGTTAATTGTTAATTGTTAACGGTTAAAGCCTGATGTTTGGAGTTTATTACATTACTGATAAAGCAACTATCCGTTAACAATTAACCATTAACAATTATTCTTCCAGCAACTTCTTCATACTCTCCAACACCTTTCCCCAGTTTTCTACCGTGTGTTGCTGCTGCTTTTCATCGTCAATATTATCCTGGGTTATAGTAATCAGCGAATGGCCGTCATCCGGACTAACTTTATAAATAACATTTGCATAATTCTCAGGTTTGTCTTCCTTGCCACTCATTGCACTATAATAAGTGGTATGTAATAACTTTTCCGGTACAATATCAATGATTACTCCTATATCTTCATAAGACTTACCTTCCCATTCACCGGAGTACGTAATGCTACTTCCCATTTGCCAGTCTGATACTGTATTGGTACCAAACAGGTATTCTTTTATCATTGCGGGATCTGTTAACGCCTTCCATACTTTACTAACAGGCACGTTAATATTAATGCTTGCTTTTGCGGTTAATTTGTTTGCCATAGTAAAAGTTTTAGATAAATTTTGCCTGCAAAATAATCAAAACAGTTGAGGGAGTGAATTATAATCATCTGATGCAAGACGCGGTTGATTTTGGTAAGGAGAAATTAAATTAGTGTTGAGTTAAGTGTAAATTGAAGTATTTGTTATCGGCCGTCAGCTATCAGGTATCAGGAGGAAACTTATACACATTATTCTGCTGACTGCTGATAGCTGACTGCTGAAAGCAAAATGCGTCACTATAGAGTTAACATAACATTAGTTACCGGATTTTTTTATTGACTGGTAAACAAAGAATTCATATTAAGCACTATATTGTTATTGCATATCTATGCTCGTCCCAAACTTGTCCATTCTTAAAAATAGCTTTCTTTAAAATTCCTTCCTTTTGATATCCATTTCTTTCCAATGCACGCATGGAACCGATATTGTTTTCGAACACACTGGCAAAAATTCTTATTAAGTCTAATTGATTAAAGCCGTAACCGGTTATAAGTTTAACTGCTATTGTTATGATTCCTTTCTTCCAGTAATGTTCTCCAAGCCAGTATCCAATTTCAGCAGACTTCCTGTAAACATCATTTTGTTTAACAAGGCCAATAATACAGCAAAATTTTCCATCGAATTCAATGGCAAAACTAGTTACAGGTTTTTGCAGTTTTGTTAGATTGATAAAAGTTTCCGCATCACTTATATTGTATGGAAAGGGAAAATAATCCCTTAGATATGAAGAAACGTTTTTATTGTTAGCGAGCTCTGTTAAAATGTCTATATCTTTTTCGCCGGAAAGCCGTAAGATTATGTTTCCTTCCTGTAACATGAATATTATTTATTCGACTATAAAGGTAATTTGCCATTATTCATTACACAACCCAGGCGTTTGGCAAAAACAAAAATTTACAAACCTTTTGTCATTTTAATTTTTTCATGATGTTCATAAATTTAAAATCCAAGAGGATCCTTCTTAAATTTCTTTCCAAAAAAATCATTTTTGTTCCATACTGGAGCACTTGAATCATTACTAACCAGGTAGCCAATTAAAAAGTTTACTTTAACATGAGTGGTGGCGGCTTTGAAATCAAAAGGCTGACTCATATCATCTTTAGGTGTATGATAAATGGTGCTGCGCCAACCAACGTCAGACTTAGCCCTGTCAGCAGTGTCTGAAGCAACAGTCATAAAACCGCTTTTAATAAATAAGGCAGGTATACCTTTCTTAATAAAACTGTAATGATCGCTGCGTATGAATACCACCTGCTCAGGAAATGGATCAGGACTTATTTTTAATCCTAATATTTTTGCTGCTTTTTCAGTTTGCTTACCAAGACTGGAATGATCTGCCCCGTAAGGCACAATATCTAAAACCGAGTGAAAGAAAAATGGCATGTCAATAGCCAGGTTAGCAACGATCTTTCCGGTTACAGGCTGGTTATTTACAAAATAATCCGAACCAAGCAATCCTGATTCTTCACCGGTTACTACTGCAAAAATTACAGATCTTTTCGGAGGGATAGAAAGGGAACGATATGCTTTCACTATTTCTAAAAGAATGGAGACGCCCGAAGCATCATCATGTGCGCCGTTATAAATAGAATCATTATCTACAGGTACACCAATTCCAAAATGATCAAGATGAGCGGAATATACTACAAACTCATTCTTTAATACCGGGTCACTGCCTTCTATGATACCTGCCACGTTTGAGCTTTCCACAGATGCAGAATTTGTTTTAACCACAATGTTTGCAGAAATATTTAGCGGGAACGACAATGATTTTCCTTCTTCAGCTAATTCATAAATTTTTTGTATCCCGGTTGGAGCTGTTACAAAAAGTTTATCAACATACGCATTATTAAAACTGGCGACTGCTTTAAGCGCTGGATAACTATTAGCCGCAGCCAATCGGTTATCGATCCATTTAAAAGAACCTTGCTTAGATCTTTTTACCGACGCCTCCCAGGTGCTTCTTTTGTTGGAAGGCAAACTGAAACTAATTACACCTATTGCACCCCGTTTAATAGCTTCATTGTATTTCGCATCAGCCGTTGTATAATAAGCACGTTCACTTGTAGGAAATATTTTAGGAGCTTCATTAATATACACCACAATTTTACCTTTAACATCAATGTCCTGGTAATCATTATAATTAAACTCCGGTGCAGTAACGCCAAAGCCTACAAAAACCATCGGTGCTTTTATGTTCAATTTTTCTGCACTGAAATATGGACTTATAATAAACTCTTTTCCATAAGTAAGCTTCTCTCCTTTATCATCGGTAATAATTGTAAAACTGCTTTCATCTTCATCGATCAGGGATTTTTGCAGGGGCACTTTTTGAATATAGGAAGAACCATTGATAGCGGGTTTCAATCCTGATGCAACGAATTGCGTTTCAACAAATTTAGATGCTAATAAAAATCCCCTGGTACCCGGTTGACGGCCCTCCAGTAAATCATCTGCAAGAAAACTCATATTTCCTTTTATCGCATCCGGACTTACATTATCGAGGATCGTTCTTAATTTTTTAGTACTTTGTGCAGAAACAATATTGAACAGGAATATAAAAGCTACCAGGAAAACTTGTATTTGTTTTTTCATAAAAAATTTGTGTTTATTATAATTGAGGCCTTTTTTATATTAAACTTAAATTGCCACTTTTGCTATCAGCTATCAGCTATCAGCCATCAGCTATCAGCTATCAGGAGGAAACTAATTATACATTGATCTGCTGAAGGCTGATAGCAATAGCAATAATTTAAGTTGACATGACACGAAAGGTTTTAACCCAAAGCCTTAATCACCTTACAAGGGTTTCCCGCTGCAAAAACATCATCAGGAATATTTCTTATTACCACACTACCTGCTCCTATTACTGATCGGTTACCAATGGTTACACCAGGACAAATGATCACTCCTCCGCCGATCCATATATCTAAACCAATTGTTACTGGCTTTGCAAATTCCAGTCCAGTGGCTCTTTCCTTCCAATCTATCGGATGCATAGCTGTATAAATTTGAACCGACGGGCCAAACAGCACATTATCTCCGATTGAAACTTTCATCACATCAAGAATAGTGCAATTGAAATTAAAAAATACTTTTTGACCAACGATTATATTGCTGCCATAATCACAATAAAAAGGCGGCTCTATCCATAAATTATCTCCCTGAAATGGTATTAACTCTATCAATAAAGCCTTCCTTACATCTGGCTGATCATCCCTGGAATCATTAAACCGCTTACATAAAAGCCGGGCTTTTTGTCTGTCAAGTATTAATTCAGGATCGGATGCATTATACAACTGACCACTGAGCATTTTTTGTTTTTCTGTCTGCATAGAATCTCATACCGTTTAGGGATGAAATATAGGTAGAAAATCCCACAGCATAGTAAGTACCGGTAAGCATGACATATTAGTAAAAAGGTATGTATACCAGGTATTCTTTAATAATCTGTTTTCATGTGTTGATAAAAGAATTAATTTCGTTGACTTAAGGACATTGTATGTAGCAGGCATCCCTTGTGCTCCTTGTGGGTTTTCCTTTGTGTTCTTTGTGGTTAAATGCAGTCTATGATTCCAGGAGTCTTTAACCACAAGGAACACAAAGGAAAACCCACAAGGGACTCTAAGACTTTTAATTAAATTGTAATTTCACATATAAAAGAATACTTCAACTTTGTTAAGTCAACGGCATTAAATTACTAATTGCTGAAGTTGTAAATTTCTATTAAAATTACTTTTTAAGTTCCTCTTTAAAAAAATCCCATGCCTCCAGATATACATTGATATCATTTGGATAATCATGCCTGCCGCCAATTACTTTCAGTAGAATTACAGCTGGCTTTTTAGCTGCCTTAAATGAATAGCGTTCTATAGTTTTTCCGTCATTAGGATCAGTATCCGGCAAATTTTCCTTTACCGGTTCACCTGTATAACCATCCAGGCTGGCCCAGTATTTAAAAGTCTGTTCAGTAGAACGGACATTTCCGAAAGTTGTTCCCGGTATCTTTACCGCTCCGCCGTTATATGGATTTGTAGAGTCACTTGTTCCGTTGATGATCATTACCGAAATCGGAATTTTTGACTCAGGACAATCCAAATTACTTACCTCAGGCAGGTTTGCAATGATAGCTGTTATAGCTTTAAATTTTTGCGGCATTGTTAAAGCAAGTTTATAGGCCATGTGTCCCCCGCCGGATGTTCCTATTGCAAACACATGCTTTGAATTTATACGATAACCTCTTGTGAAATATTCAATCATTTTATTAAAGAAAACATTATCATTTATGTTTTCAATATTAGCAGCAGAAGTAGCTGCTTTGCGACATTCATTCCAGAATTTTTTATACCCATCAGGATATACTAATAAAATATTTTCATTGTGTGATTTCACTTCCAGTTTTTCAGCCGATTTCATAATTCCTTTTCCATCGCCACCAGACCCGTGAAGAATGAATATCAATGATGCCCCTGAAACTGATGCCTGCGGCTTATTAAAATGAAAGGATCTGTAATGCCCTTCAACTAATATAGAATCACTTATAAGTTGACAATAGGAAGAAAAAAAAGAAAGCATCGTTATTATGGTCAGAGAAATCTTTTGCATCATTTATATTATTTACTTAATTAATTTTCGTTGCTATATGCTCCGAACATAGTATTACCTGTCAATCAGGTAGTGCATCTATTATTAGCCTTTATATTTCAGATGCTTTCTTCAACCTTAGCAAATAGATCAACGAGCCCGCACCCACAAAAATATGTGTTATTTAAACAGGTAACTTGTTACTTATCATACTTACGCCAGCTGATCGCTTAATAGTTCATTATTCTAATAAATATAGCTTTCTTTTTCTATTGCCTTTTCTGTAGTTAAAAAAATCAGCCGGCAGTACGGCATTGTGTTAGTAAGGATTAATTGTATAAAGCACCCGTAAAGCATCATCATCAGTGCGTAAAATACCTTTGTTAAAATCGTACCAACCATCGGTTGTTCCACCTTGCCCTTGATTTGTATGAATCATAAAAATGCCATTTTTAAAACAGTAGCCGTCGATAACAAGGGAGTGCCCAAAATCTTTTAAATTAGCAAAATGCAAAAATACAGGGCGTTTCTCCTGTAGTTCCTTATAAATTACCTTTTCAAGTTTGCCAATGGTGTATGGTGCAATTTTCTGCCAGGAAATATAGCGTTCTACTTTTATACGGTAATGTGCTGCTAATAAACTTGAAGACGCTAATTTATTCATGTACCTGTCAGTGCCAAAATCTTTTTGAACTGCTAAAGCCGCGTAGTAGTTGTATTTAGCCAGTTGAGTGGCTGTCTCCTGCGTGGTATTCATGTTAATAGATGCCTCAAACTGATTAAAATTGAATTGTGAACTGTCAAAAGTTTCGTTAATCCTATAACCTTTTCGAGATGTGTATTGAACATGTCCGTATGGTTTTAATTTATGGTAGTAAACAATTTGTGCCAGTGCTGTGCTCCAGCATCCCAATCTTAAGTTGTCAGGTGTGCATTTTTCAAAGCCGCCCATTTGTTTCCAGTGAGTTTTTATTAAACATTCAGTGTCTGACATACATTTTGTTTTATCAGGAGAAAAAGGGAAAGAAGTAGCGCATAAAATGTATACTGTAAAAATCAGCCCCAGTGCAATAGCAGTAACTTTAATTTTTCTCATGATTTTTTTTACCGAAATAAAAGAAACAGAGCGCCCTTTTATTCTTATAACCCGTTTTGATAGTAGTTATATATAAATCTGAGTGCTTTTAGGGTGCTGAAAGAAGAAAATGAGAGTTCATGTAGAAGATTGCAACCGTTTAATATACTCTTTAGGAGTGATACCTACTTCAGCTTTAAAAATTCTGTAGAAACTTGCTTCTGAGTTAAAACCGCATTCATAAGCTATACCCAATATTGAAAGCTGCTTTGACGCCGGATCTTTAAATCTTTCTTTAACCTTGTTTACCCGGTATTCATTTATCAGATTCCGGAAACTCATCTGAAAGCTGCTGTTAATAACTGCTGACACAATAACCGGCCTGAGATGTATCTCTTTTGACAGTTTATTCAGATTCAATTCCGGGTCAAGGTATAACTCGTTTATTTCAAGAGCTTTTATTATTGCTTCTTTTACCTGCTGATTCTTTTCATCCGATAACTGTATTTCTTCATCGGTATGGGTTGCTGACACTTCAAATGTTTCAGGTAAAGCTTTATCAATCGACGTTTCCAGGTACCTATCCTGAAAAGCCACTTCCTCCTGCCGGTACTCATTCTTTGCCACAACAATTTGCTTATCATGCAATTGATAACCTCTGAAGCCAAGATAGTAAATGAGTACAGCCAGGTAAATAAAAAAGACCTGCCAATGTAAAAAATAGCGAGTGCCAAAATGAAAAAAATAATCGAGAATGATATCTATAGTCAATCCGGTAATTAATATACCCATTAAAAGCGTTACGTTTTTTAGCCACTTATAGGTAGGATAGTCTGTATTGGAAATATTATTATAAAGCCAGCTTCTGTATCTCATTACAAGGCGCAAGCCCAGCCACCAGTAAATTATTGCAGAAATGACAGAAAGAAAATCTTCTGTCTCTTTTACATTATTAAAATAAAAACTGTTGGCAATAACATCTTTTGCAACTAATTCTTTCTGCGGTATCACAGCAATATAAACAAATGATGAATAGGCAATGGAGATTGCAAAAGGTATAAAGTGAATGAGATGCACTTTACTTAACTTAAAGCCAGGCTTTGTTAAAGATAAAATGTACAACCAGATAAGTGGCTGCATAGCAAGATCAAATGCCAACGGCAAGTACCTGAAAAATTGCGTTTGCCAAAGCCCGCCGGTAAGGATAATGATCCTTATGCATAGCAGGTTAAAAACAGTTAGTACAAGTGATAGCAGCAACTTACTGACACTCCTTTTTTTATTCAGCCATATCAAACCTGCAATAACAAAGCCTTGCGTAATTCCAATAATTAGCAGTACTTCAAAAGGAGCAATCATTCTCATTATGATATATTTTAAATCCCTTTGATTACCGTAGTGAATCTAATGGTTAAGCATTGATAATAGATTGCAGCCACTCTATTTTGTTTTTAATGAAGCTACAATTTGATCAGCAGTTTTTTCCCAGGTAGCTTGTAATTTTTCTATGCAGTTGAAAGTAAAGAACAAAATCTTTCCATCAACGATTGTAAAAAAGTAATAATTGAAAACCTTTTGATCAATAGCTTTAGATAAAAATTTAAAATACCCTACTTTCTTACCGTTAATTGTTCTGACTCCATCCTGCAAGATTTTTAAATCCGGCTTACCTTTTTTTAATTGGGCGACTTGAAAGTCTTTAAAAGAGCCCAATTGATCTTCCAATACAGATTGTTGTGTAATATCAGCTATTAGATTTACTTCTCCGTTTGCATCTGTCAAAACAAGAACAGGCCGTACTCGTTTTTGATATTTTAAAGTCCACATTTCGTTTGTCATTTTTGAAAGCTCCTTTGGAGCAAGTATGGATGCTTTATTGTTAAGTAAACTGATTCTTTCAAGTTTCACTTGGGAAAAAACAAGAACGGGTAAAAGAAAGGAAATAAACAGGATTATAATGTTTGGTCGCATTATTGGGTTTTATTGATGGTTGATGTCATTACTAGTGTCATGTCAAGCATACTTTGTCGTATTAATTGCTATCAGCCGTCAGCTTTCAGCCATCAGCAGATCAAAGCGTATTGGGTTTCCTCCTGATAGCTGACCGTTGACGGCTGATAGCCGTAATACGACGTTTTATAGTTGACATGACACTAGTGTCGTGTCAAGCATAAGATGTCGTATTAATTGCTATCAGCTATCAGCCGTCAGCTATCAGGAGATCAGTACCTGAAATGCTTTCCTCCTGTTACCTGCCATTTTTTTGCGACCACCATACTAATTTGACACTTTATCAACATACGGTTGCCCCAACTAATTTAATGTTAAATTTGTCAAAATTGACCATCAAAAATGGAAGTACGCACAGACCTATATTTTGGAGACAGCAAAGAAGAACTAAAAAAACTTCCCGACAACTCAGTTGACCTAATCGTGACTTCGCCACCTTATGCAGACCAACGAAAAGGAACTTATGGGGGCATTCACCCGGACAAATACGTTGAGTGGTTTTTGCCAATTTCAAAAGAACTTTTAAGAGTTTTAAAACCGACAGGAACTTTCATCCTAAATATAAAAGAAAAAGTCCTTGACGGAGAACGTAGCACTTATGTTATGGAGCTAATTTTAGAAATGCGTAAACAAGGTTGGCTTTGGACAGAAGAATTTATTTGGCATAAAAAAAACTGTTATCCTGGAAAATGGTCAAACCGTTTCCGTGATGCTTGGGAAAGGCTTCTACAATTCAACAAGGAACGAAAGTTTAATATGTATCAGGAAGAAGTCATGGTTCCAATGGGTGATTGGGCAAAGTCAAGATTGAAAAATCTTTCAGACACTGACAAAATAAGAGATAATTCAAAAGTTGGTAGCGGCTTTGGCAAGAATATCTCTAATTGGGTGAGCCGTGACAAAGCCTACCCGACAAATGTTTTGCATTTAGCAACTGAATGCAATAACAAAAATCACAGTGCTGCTTTTCCCGAAGAACTTCCTGAATGGTTTATCAAACTTTTTACAAGAGAAAATGATATTGTCCTCGACCCTTTCATGGGTTCAGGAACAACATTAATTATAGCCAATAGAATGCTTCGCAATTCTATTGGGATTGAGATTGTGTCAGAATATTATGAAATGGTTAAAAACCAACTAAAGCCAGTAGAACTTTATTTATTAGAGCCGACCGTAAAATATGGAAACTTTAAACCTGAAAGACGTAGTAAAGTACGTTGAAGAAAACATTGGTACATTTCATCAAAAGAGAATTGCAGGTTTAAAAGACTTGAAACTTAAAAAAGTTTTAAGCAAAAAGAACCCGTATCTGTTCAAGGCAAAGTATGTTCTAACTGCACAAGACATTATTAAAAGCCTTACAGATGCTTTCATTTCCTCACAAGAAGAAACCATTTTTGGCGATTGGCTTGAAGGACTTGCAATATTTGTAAATGAAAAAGTTTATAAAGGCAGAAAATCAGGCATCATAGGTATTGACCTTGAATTTGACAAGAATAATGTACGCTACATCGTTACCATAAAATCAGGACCGAATTGGGGAAACAGCAGTCAAATTGCTAAGTTAGTTGCAGACTTTAAAACCGCTAAAAAGACACTTCGCACAAGCAACTCACAATTGAACATTGTTGCAGTAAATGGCTGTTGTTATGGTAGAGACAATCAACCGGACAAAGGCGATTACTTCAAATATTGTGGTCAAATATTTTGGGAGTTCATGTCTGGTGACACTGACTTTTACACAAAAATTATTGAACCATTAGGACACCAAGCGAAAGAACGCAATGATGACTTTATGCAGTCGTATGCGCAAATGATTAACAAGTTTACTAAAGAGTTTGCAGACACATTCTGCAAGAACGATGGCTCTATTGATTGGCACAAACTCGTTTGCTTTAATTCTGCAGCAATTGACCCGTAGAAGTAAAACGGTAGGTAACAAAAGTATTGCTGCAAGGTGGGGCTGGATGTTATAAAATCCCCCACCTGCAGCAATACTCAATCGATAGCTGACAGCTGACGGCTGATAGCAAATACGTCAATTTACACTTAACTTAATATCAGGCACTACGTCTGGTCAAGAAATTCCTCAATCATAGGCACAATAAAGTTAGTATCTCTGCTATCTTTACTCAATGTTGTGATTTCCCCAATGTATTTACCGTGTCCACCCGGAATAATTGCTAGTCCGCAATTTGGGATTATGCGATACATTTCAACTGCATGTTCCGGACTACCAACGTCTGCGTCACCATAAACATTTAAAACATTAGCGCTTATTATTGAATTAGGATGATTACGAATAAACCATATGCTTTGTTCCTTTTCATTACCTGTAATTTTAATAGCAACACTTAATTTGTTTTGCTCATTTTGCGTTTTTGAGCCAATAATAATTGCCTCTTTAAATCTTCCTTTTTCTGCTTTGAATGTAATCGCTGAGTTTTCAAGCAAAAAAAACTTATAGTCGCTAAAATTGTTTGTCCTGAGCAAAACATACTTTACATTATCTTTTATAGAACCGGTAAAATGAAATTGATTATTGATTATAAGAGTAGAGTCCATGTCATCTAAATAAATTAATTTACTGTCTATGAAACCTGATAGCTTTTCTACAATTTGAAATTTTTTATTTTGTTTTTGGGCGAAGGAAGTTGTAGCAATCGCAATTGCTATTATTAAAATAAAAGGTACTTTATTCATGCTTGTAATTTTAGAGAAGGAAAGCTTACACACAACGGTTTGCATTAGTGATTGGAGGGAATTAGTATTTGTTTGCCTGATACTAATTCTACTCAAAAAATCTCCTGTTAGAGATAACCAGTTAAAGTTACATTACTTACGGTCAGATAGAACATAAGCTGAAGCTGAACTCTAGCTTATTGCTTAATATCCTGCCCTGGTAGCGTCAATACACCTGTCGGACGTTTGTTTTGTTCACCAACAAAAGGTAATGCTAAAAATGCAAATGCTTTGTAGCATTTAAAAGTCTTGTTAACTAAGAATGGTAATTGGCAAAATGGCTTTTAGTGATATTATCAACAACTTTTTGCAGTGTCATAACAGTTGTCTGATAATCATGTTCAGAAATGTCATTCATCAGGCTTTGTCTAAATGCCTTTTGCTTCTCAAAACATGCTGAATGTAGTTCTATTCCTTTCCCAGTTAATGTAAGTTTGTGTTCGTGTTCATTTATTAAATGTTCAGCAATAAATTTAGTCAAAATACCTTTGTACGATTTGTGTCTGCAAATGGTAATATTAGGTTTATTAAATCAACCCTGTTAACAAATGCTTTTTCACTTACTGCATTTAATATTTGCCAATCGGTACGGGTCATACCAAAAGAAGATTGAATATCGTCAATGCCTTTTGTCAATAGTAGGTCTGTTTGTTTTATCCAATATCCTATGGGTAATTCTTTGGACTGCATAAAAGAAGATATCAATTAAAAAGTTACTTGTACCATACAATTTATAAAACGCAAGGCCGGTTTAAAATGATGCACGACGTCAGTCTGTAAAATATTATTGCATGCTCTTCACTAACAAAACTGATACACATTTAAAAAGTAAATTGGATCCACATACATCAATTATTACTATTTAGTCCCCTACAACCTTAACTTCATCGTTGGTGCTACGCATCCAACGAAGTTAAGAATTGAGGTAACTGACTTCTGTCCTGTTCCATGAAATAATACTCGTGGCGGTTTTTGAGAGATATATCAAAGTTTAACTTCAACTGAATTTCCCTGATTTGCCCTGATTTTATCAAAGTTTCAATAATGGGGTAGTCATCAAGAAATTCATTAAGGTCATCACCACCTTCTATTTAGTCAAAAAGAGTTTGAGTAGGAGTTCGTGTTCCTGTAAAAACTGGCATCTCACCCATTATTTCTGGGTCAATATTGATAGCTATGCCGTTTTTCTCTGTCTACCGTTTTAAGGTTATAGACTATTAACTGTCTGCTTTAAGCAATAAGGATTTTTCCCCCGACTCAATTCTCTTTTCATTTTCCTCCATTTTCACTTCGATTTCCAACTGTTCTTTTCTTTTTGGAATATTTGGAGCTATTCCCATTACCATACAAACAGCGAATATAAAAGCAAATAGGAAAATGCGAAAAGCCCGCATTACTTTTTTAATAATTTTCACTTTATAATCAATTAAGTTCCTATTGATGTTTGCCAACAACAATAAGCTTTATAAAAATTGAATAATGCCAATTCAATGGCAAAAGGATAGAACTATCCTATAGAAATGAAAATGTCTTTACTTGAATTGCGTGGAATATTTTTTAATTGAATAAATTTGTCTGCTTGGTCAATTGATTGGTACAGTTTTAAAATATTGTCGAATTTAACTTTTATTAGTTTGTTATAAATTAGTAAAAGCCCTGTAGCATGGTTATTGAAATAATTGATAAAAATATGTCTATGATAAGCAGTAATTGTCTTCTTAAATGCAACAGTAATTTTGTTGGTTGTAGCTTTTGTCGAACGAATTAATTCGGTCTGAGGTTTTTTGTTGTTTAATAATGTTGTGTTAGTGTTATAACCTGAAAATGCAAAAACACTTAAAAGCATAGTCACGGTTAGTAACCATCTCGATAATTTGTTTTTACAATACTTCATTTGTTTGTTCTTCAATTATTTTGAAAGGTAATATTTTTTTGGGTCTTCATAAAATGACATACAATGGACAGGGCTTTGGGCAGGTTGGTAATTAGTATTCCGTCTGCCCGTAACTGCTGCCCTATCTATAAATAAAAGCTCATTGTTTGTACTACTGTTTGGCGTTACTCGTCTGCTGGAACCATCACCGGGATTTTCAAATAGCTGATGATTTATTCATCAAGTCTAACTTGCACAAAACCCAATGTTGGCAACCGCTTTAGCCTGCCTTGATGATGATTGGGCCAGCACGTAAGAGCACTTGCTGCAAATAGGCGTTCAACTGTGGCGAAAGCTCCGTTAGCACAACGTACCTGTTTATCGGTGCAATTAGCACAAAAACAGCCAAAGTGTACTTGGTGAAATTTTGCTGATGTTGCAAGTTCTTGTCAAAGGTCAGCAACGCATGAAAACCTTCATCAAGCATGAGTTGCAGCAGCGGCCCGTTTTTAATCCTGTTCCATCCCTTTTCTTTGACTGTGAATACTTCGTGTTCGGGATAATCCTGTTTTAACCGCTTAGGCAGGTTTTCATCAAGCAACAGCCGCATAAAGTTGCTCCACGTTTTTTGAGGTCAAAAGTTTGCTGGCTGCCTCCAGCAGAGCAACTGCCTGTTCTCTGTTAACCGAAGGAAAATCGTCCAAGAACTCGTCCAAGGGAACCCCTGCTTCCAAGTGGTCGAACAAGCTCTCAACTGGTACACGTGTCCCTGTAAAAACAGGGGTGCCACCTAAAGTCTCCGGGTCAATAGTTATAAGTGTTTTAATGTCCATGCTCCAAAGTTACCGAGTTTTCTCTTCCAGTAGTTCTAAAAAAATTGCACACGACGTTTGCATTACCATATTACCCGAATATACAAAAAATAGTAATCATTGGTAACCAGCACATTTCAATTCGCTTTTGCAAATTGCTTGATGCAGCAATGAAACTACCATTCATGACCGCCCTTCTTCAAATATCATTTAACGGACTAACTATATTAATTTACTGATCTCTCCTGACATCAAGGTAACACTCTGTCGTTTTGATATCGAAATGCCCCGAATATCTTTTATGTACCTGCTATCTATCCTCCTTCCAATATGCGTGGCAAATGAGTGCCGCAGACAGTGGAAAGTTATATTTTTCGTTATACCTGTTTACTCACCGGCAATCTGGAAATTTTCTTAGCATTCCTATCACTATAGGCAGTTTCCGGCGCCTGCCCTTCGAACAAGTAAACTCCAGGACGTGGATTAATAACCTTGCTATTGTTTCTCAAACATTATTTTGAATCAATACCAATTGGTATATCTATATCTCTTATTAAAACAAAATTGCCTCAAGTATAAACTGACTATAAAATCAGCTATGAGGAGAGAACGAAAAATAAATAATTACCTATCTAACCTACCTGGTTGTCCGGAAGTATTCATGATATTTGCTTTTTTAATTTGAACTAAACTTGCTCATGAAAAAATTTATAGTGCTGATTTACTTATCAATATTTTCAATACATATCCGGGCACAAAATTATGATGAATCAAAAGTGCCTCAATATATTTTACCTGATGTTCTGAAAACAACTAACAACGTTGTGATAAAAGATAAGGCGGACTGGGAAAAATTAAGAAGGCCCGAGATTATCAAACTTTTTGAAAATAATATTTATGGACAAATGCCAACATTGTATGATAGCATCAGCTACCTGGTAACAAATGAAAATGCTGCTGCAATGAATGGTAAGGCGCATTTAAAGCAGGTGATTATAGAAGTGTTTAATTATAACAAATCTGTAAAAATTAACCTGGTTCTTTTTATTCCTGCTACTGCCAATAAACCGGTTCCAGCATTTTTACTGATCAACAACCGGGGCAAAGAAAATACAGATCCCACAAGAATTACAAAGAGCGAGTTTTGGCCCGCGGAAACAATTATAGATAGCGGCTATGCCATAGCTGCATTCAATGTGATTGACCTCGCGCCTGACAATAAAGAAAACTTTGCGACAGGCATGCTGCAATTGTATCCTGATCAGCTTTCTACTGATAATGGCATGCGCGCAATTGGCGCCTGGGCATGGGGTGCCAGCCGGGTTATGGATTATTTTGAAAAAGATAAAGCTATCAACGCAAAGAAGATCGCAGTAGTAGGACATTCGCGTGGTGGTAAAGCGTCGTTATGGGCAGCTGCACAAGACCAAAGATTTGCCATTTGCATCTCCAATTGTTCAGGCAATTCCGGTGCAGCACTGGCACGCAGGAAGTTCGGTGAAACAATTAAAGCCATCAATACCAGCTTTCCATACTGGTTCAATAACAACTATAAAAAATTTAATGATAACGCTGATTCATTACCGGTAGATCAGCACATGCTGATTGCATCTATAGCACCCAGACCTGTATACGCTACCAATGCATCAAAGGATCTTTGGGCCGATCCTACAGGAACATTTTTATCATTGAAAAATGCAGAAAAAGTATTTGCATTGTATGGATTAAAATCAAATCTCCCCGCTAATCCCCCAGGCATTAACCAGCCGGTTATACAATCAATCATAGCTTATCATAACCGGGAAGGTGTGCATAACCTAACCCAGTACGACTGGATCAACTTTATAAAGTTTGCCAACTATCATTATAAAAAGTAGTGTTTCTATAACAACTTGTTTTGAGTTAGACAAAGTCCATCTGATTTATAAATATGATTTCAGAATTTTGTGGCCGGGTTTGAAGCAGGATTTACAGGATGGAAGAATAATTTACAGAATTTTGTGCAGTGATATCATGGTGCTATTATAAGAAATTAATGTTTAAATATTATGAGTTAGATAAAGTCCATCTGACTTACAAAAAATAATTTACAGAATTTTGTGCAGTGATATCACGTTGTTATTATAAGAAATTAACGTGTTTAATTATTTTTAAAATTAGATACTTTACTTCCTTAATCTTTTAAGATGAAGAAAGGTGATCTCACATATTCTATAATAGGATGTGCAATGAAAGTGCATAATACTATTGGAGCCGGGTTTCAAGAAATAATTTACCAACGTTGTCTTGCAATTGAACTTAACAAGGCTCACCTTGAACATACCAGGGAAAAGGATCATATTATCTACTATGATAATCAAGAAGTAGGAACCCGTCGTGCGGACTTTGTAGTTGAAGATAGTGTGATGATTGAGCTGAAAGCATTAACTAAATTGGAAGATGTTCATATCGCACAAGCCAAAAATTATATAACTGCATACAACTTCTCCTTAGGATTATTAATAAATTTCGGTGCGAGAAGTCTTGAGTATAAGTTAATATTCCATCCAAACCACATAACAAAAACCACATAACTCATCTACAAAATTCTGTAAATTATTCTTCTATCCTGTAAATCCTGCTTCAAAATATTAATGAACCGACTTAACTGTTATTTCATAATCGTGTTCTGAACTGATAGTCCTGGATGACTTCATATAAGCAGCTATAATCTTTTCACTGCGGGGCATATTTCTTGAAACAGACCGTAATACATCCGACTTATCATTGTCTGAATTTATAGAAGTTATTTCGTTGATTAGATTTATCCAGTCTTCTTCTTTACTTATATTCTGTTCCGCCAGCTTCTTAAAAACATTGGCTTTATCGTTATCAGAAGATATTTCAGACACAACAGCTAACAGCCTGCTAAATTGTTCGTCAGGATATATTTGTTTATTGATAAGCACTTTAAGAACATTAGCCTTATCATTATCAGAATTTATAGTCTTGATTACCCCTAGAAGACTACTATAACTTTCCCCAGGAAAAACATTGTTCTTTACAAGATCTTTAAGCAGGTTTGCCTTATCATTATCGGAGTTAATAGTAACAGCGGCTTTAAGCAAGAATTTAAATGCTGGCTCTGACAATGGCTTCTTAAGCGTTTCTCTAAGGGCATTTGCTTTGTCGTTGTCAGAATTAATACTTTCAATTGCGGCAAAATAAGCTGCTGCTGTTACAGAGTCTTTTAAATAATTAGCGGGTACTTTTTCTAATATTCTTCTTTTATCATCATCAGAATTCATCATCATCGCTATAGCATTGCAAATGTCTGTCATATCTTTTTGTGAAACACTGTCTGACTGCAGCATATACTCAAAGTATTTTCTTTTAACATTGTCTGCATGTATTCTTTTCACTTCGGTTAACAATAAAGGAATCCCGCCTTCCTGGAAAAACCGTTCCATACGGCCACTAATGAAAAGACCATGTGATATCATTTCCCCAATAGCTTCTGCAAGAAATTTTCTCCCGCTGCCTTCTTCAGTCTGGTAATCTTCATCATTGTAAAATTTATAAACAACGTCACCACCGGGACCGGCCTCTGCTAATAGCCTTTTATCATTCTTCCTGTAATCTAAATACCCGCCTGGTGACATCTTTTTAATAGCGGTTTCTTCATCATTAAATTCTATCTCGCCTGAATACTTAATATCGAGTGACGTGTTATCATACCGGATCACTACCCTTTGCTCCTTTCCCGGGAATGAAATATTTGTAAAGGAACGGCCACTTCTATCAAATGGATTACAGGCAATTGCAAAAATTAATATTGCTCCCAGGATTGCCAATGCTCGTACATTTTTCATTAGAAGTCTTTTAATTTTTAAGATGGGTGGAGTTCATTTCTCACTGCTGTAACCGGATATCTATACAAGATTAATGCTTCTTAAAAATCGTTTTAAAAAAATGTGATAAACCGGCTTTAAAATGTGATGGAAGGATAGTGCGTATTAATCGGACGCAATCTTACGGTAAATAAAAGAAATTAGAACCAGGAACAATATCTCTTAAACCACTGCGTTTATAACATGGTTTTTCATAGGATATTGGATTTTAAAACGAGGCTGGATGTCTATCCTGGCCTTTTTTTATTTTAAGCCTTGAACGTGGGACATAAAGCCAATCTTGTTCTAAGAATAATGCCACCCCTTCAGGGTTTTGTTTCTTAACTTATAATCATTTCTATAACAATATTACCCCTTCGGGGTCTAATACCTCATACCTGATACCTTCCTAAGGTTTAATCTGTTCAAAAACATACACCCCTTTTTTATTAGAAACTACAATGTCTATCAGCTTATCCTTGTTTATATCCTCTGCTACCACCTCAAGGCCTGCTCCCGAATCGTCATCTATTTTATGAGGTATCCAGGTAGGTTGTTTGCCCGGCTTGTATTCAAACCAGTAAATAACGGCCGCATCTTTATCTCCGGAATCATTACCGTTATGTGCATAATAACGTTTGCCGGTAATGATATCAGGATTACCATCTTTATTTACATCCACCACTGTAAGACCATGTGTTTGCGAGAATTCTTTAAAGATGTCGTGAGTTTTCCAGGTAATGTTGCCTGAAGCATCTTTAATTTGTTCATGCCACCAGATACCATATTTGTGCGCGGAAGCACTGATTATATCCATGTCTTTATCTCCATCAAGATCCAGGGCGAACATTTCAGAACATTCTTCACTGATAGCTTCTTTATGAAAAGTCCAGTTTGCCTGCTTACGGTCTATCGGGGCTTCCCACCAGCCTTCCCTGGTAATCACATCTTTCCGGCCATCCAGATTCATATCAGCCATTCCCAGGCCATGAGTGTATCTATGGGTACCCTGTGCCGTATCTGAACTGATAATATGTTCCGTCCACCCGGTGTCTGCTTTTGTTTTCGGAGCACTCAACCATACATTCTTTTTATCTTTTGAATTATTGCATAATAAGTCAAGCCTGCCATCTCCATCTACATCAAATAAAGCTGGTGATTCGTTGCCAACGGATTTATATACGAAGTGCTGGGGCCAGTATCCCTGAGCATTTTTTGGATTCTCGTACCAGTCAGATTCCTCGCCTGGCCAACTAACGCGCACCAGGTCTATCCACCCATCATTATTTACATCCATAGCAAAATTTAAAAACGAGTTGCTATAAGTGGTTATAGCATATTTTTCGGGTTTAGCCAGTTCATGCTGCTTCCAGTCGGGAGCTTCAAACCAATAAGTACCAGCCATTACATCCATCTTTCCATCTTTATTAACATCACCTACTGCCGCGCCTTCCGAAACAAAATCTGTAGTAAGCACATGTTTTTTAAACCGGATATTAGTTTCCTGTGCATAACTGTCATAGCTAACCGAAATAATGGTTAACAGCAACATCGTATAAATTCCCCGGACCATACTTGATCTTACCATTTTATTGATCATAATAAATTTTTTCTAAATTGAATTTACTTAAAAATTTTTGCTATCAGCTGTCAGCCTTCAGCTCTCAGGAAGAAATACACCCCAGTATTGAGCTAGTAGTAATCATATCTTTACTTAAATAGTTTGAATTCATTTTATAATGTTACCAATTATTACCGGTACACTAATCATTAAGATGTTCTCCTGACAGCTGATAGCTGATACCTCAAATCTTCACTCTTTAATCGTCATCAAGTATTTCACCAATGCATCAAAATCCTTCTTTGCAATAGTAGTACTAAAATAGTCAGGCATCAGGGTATATTTTGATGCTTTCCTTTCCTGTATGTCATTCTTGGCTACGGAAAATTCCTGGCCGCCGTTATTAGCAAAGACCAGCGTCTCCCCTTCTTCCCTGCGATACAGGCCGGTCATCGATTTGCCATTTTTAAGGGTAATATTGTACACCCTGAAAGATTCGGAAATATTCCGGTTAGGGTCAAGGATTTTTTCAGTTATCGCTTTTGGACCCCAGCTACCTACCCCATTTAATTGCGGGCCTATCAATCCACCGGTGCCCCTGATCTGGTGACACATGCTGCAATTCTGGATAAACGTTTGCCTACCGGTTGTTTCAGAAACAGATCCGGGATCGAAGCTGGCCAAACGAGCTTCAATTAGTTTTCTTCTTGCATCCTTTTCAGTGGGCATTCCTGCACTTAACCGGCTCAGTTGCTGTTCTTGTCCCTCTTTAAGGTTAGCGGCCATACGCTCTTTGATCTTTGAAGATGCAAGCAATTCCGGTGATATACTTTTATCATGAACTGCTTCTATAAGGTAATCTATTCCTACGCCCGAGTTTGCCAGCACGGAAGCTATTGCTAACTGCAATTTGGATGAGGCGCCGGACAAACCATTTTTAAGCGCTTCCAGAACGGGAGGGCTGGTCGATTGCCCCAATATAGCTGCCAGTTTTTCTTTGAATAAAAACGGTTCATTTTTACGTCTGAAAATTTCTGCCAGCAGGGATTGATTTGAATTAGGTGAGATAGTCATTAATGCCCGGGCCGCGGCTATCCTCGAACTTGCATCGGCCCAGTTAGCAGCTACCAATTTTTTTAATGCTGGTTCCAGAGAAGCCATCTTGAAATCCTCCGCAATGTTAGCAGCATACATGCGTTGCAAAGCAAGTTCGGATGGGCCTTTAACAGGAATTTTAATTGCTAACGATTCTAATAAACTTATTGCAATAGAACTTTGCTTGCTGCTATCTGTCACTTCAATATAACCCATCTGTCCTTTATAAGCAGTTAGATCAAGCGTAATAATATTCATAAGATCGCGTGTTTGCGATGGATGATCCAGGTTAAGCCTGTATGCGGCTGCCTCTTTACCATTGCCGGCAAGTATTACCTTAATCACATTATGTGACCGGCCTTTTTTTGATTCAGCATGATGAACATCATTATCATAGACAGCTAATTGCATGGAAGCAGGAAGCGTAAAAGGAGCGGAATATAATATCCCCGTTTGCTGCCCGCCATTTAATTCACTTGAAATATATTTTGCCTTCAACGCCGGACTTGCCGGGTCAATAGCTTTAAACATTCCATTCATTTCTGAATTCTCTGTTGCAGGAAAATTACCAAGCGTTGATCGTTCAACAACACCCCATGAATTAACTGATTCGGTAATTTGATCCAATGGACGGTAATTCCAGGCATCCATTTCTCCGGAGAAACCTGACATGAAACCATTAGCAAGCGTAATTCCCCATTGTTTTAACTCATCGGGCACCTGGCCTCCTTTTTGGGCAATTCCCTGCCGGATAGTGTTATAGAAAGTATATTGTCTATCAAGGTCACCAAGAAATCTTTTGCGAATCAGATCAATGGTAATGGCCAATTGTTCTGCCGGCACATACCGGCTGATATACTGCAGGTAGGTAACCAACTGCTCCTGCTGCAATGGATTACTCTGAATGTAATTAAGCGCAAACACAGCACCTTCTTTGGTGGGCACATCCAGTACAGCTTTAGCCAGCACTTTCATCTGGGCATCACTCCATGCATGACTGGAAGCCTCCTGCATCACTTCTCTGTTTCTTAATTGATTTCGGGTACTGATGAGCGTTGTATACTTCAAATGCGAATCACTATTAGCAGCCTGAACATTTGTATTCACAACAAATTCAATATTACCCGGTTTTGGCATTTTACCCAATAATTCCGCAGCTATGCGTTGTACATGCGGATTAGCATTTGATAAAGCAAGCACTGCTAAACGCCGCTGATCTTCAGAAATTTTATTCATTTCACCCAGCACTCTCAATGCGTGAAGCTGTATCATAGGGTCGCTACTCTTTAGAGCCGATGCCAGTATATCATCAGAAAGTGATTGCAATCTGTATAAAATCCAAAGTCCCTGTATAAAAGATTTGTTGTCTGTTAAGGATGATTTCAGCATTGCGGTAACAGGAGCAACTGCTGTGATTTTAAATCTGTCCACTATTTCATTTGCAACCATCATGCGAACATTCAGTTGCGGTGTGTTCAAAGCTTTAAGCAGATCTTCAATGCCTGCTTTAGACCAGTCAGTGGGTATAAAAGGTTTTCTCTTTTTGTTGCCGGTATAAGTAATTTTCCAGATGCGCCCGCTACGCCTGTCCCTGCCCGGATGGTCCAATCCAACTTCATAATGACCGATAATACGGTTATAAAAATCAGCAATGTATAACGAACCGTCAGGACCGGTTTTAACATCCACGGGCCTGAACCAGGGATCATCGCTGATCAGGAAGTCCTGTTCCCTTTTAGCCTGTGGTGATGAACCATTAAATGTCATGGTATTTCTGTTGATCCTGCAGCTTACCACGTCACCCGAATAAAAACTGTTGCGGTATTCTATCGGGTATTGCTCACCGGTATAGTACACTAAACCTGAAAGAGCAGTGGATCCTAATTCATAGCCCATCATCTCAGGGGCAAAACCAATAGCTGATGCCTTCTTTCCAAAGTGAGGATAATCGCCTCCCCTGATCAATTGATAAATTGGTTTTGAATGGCAGTCTATTGAATAGAGATATCCCATGTCATCGAAAGCATAACCAAAAGGATTAACACGACCATAAGTTGTTTGCTCAACACGACTTCCATCCATCCTGAACCTGAAAGTATTTCCTGATGTCATTGATATAGAATCACCATCGGTGCCAGCTATAGTAGAGGTATTAGTAAAGCCATGACAGGCATTTATCCAGCCATCGAATCCTCTTATCATATTACTCACCATTCCATGTGTATCCCTGTAACCAAAAGGTCCGAAAAGAACTTTCTTATCATCCATCTTACCATCTCCATCATTGTCAGTGAAAAGGTAAACGTTCGGAATGCTGTAGGCAATAGCGCCATCGGTTACCGGTAATATCCCAATAGGTATGTTTAAATTTTCTGCGAAAGGAATATACTTATCGGTTTTACCATCACCATTATTGTCTTCAAGAATTGTTATGCGGTCTAGGCCTTTGTAAGGAGGCGCCGGCAACGGATATTCAGAAGATTGGGTAACCCACAACCTGCCTTTATCATCAAATTCCATATTAATGGGTTTAGTAATTTCAGGCTCAGCAGCAACAAGTGTTATTTCAAAACCGGGCGGTAATTTAAAACCGGCCCGCTCTTCTTCAGGCGTGCGAAACTCAGTGGTGCGCACATTCTCAGCAAATTTCTCCGGGGCGGTAGTTATCTGAGGAGCCGGGCTTGCAGTATTTGTTTTCCTTGAAATTTTACATCCCTGCTGAATGAATAAAAGCGCGCAAAGAAGGCAGGCTAAATGAAACTTACTATTATTAATTTTCATGGCATTATTAGTAGAAATCGTCAAAGATGTAATTCTGTATCGTAAATATAACTAATGTTATGTTAACTCTAAAGTGACGCATTTTGCTTTCAGCAGTCAGCTATCAGGAGGAAACTTAATATACATTGATCTGTTGATACCTGACAGCTGACGGCTGATAGCAGAACGTGTCACTTTAGGGTTAACATAACTCAATTCAACTATGCTACTTTTTTGTTTTCCCATCCCTTAAGCTATAACATCATAGCTGAATTGTGAAAAAACTTTTGCAACTTCACTTAGTCTATTCATAAAAACTTCATTTGTTATAAAAAAGATTTTGATTAATTTATAGTTATGGCTTATAATGAAAAATTAACTAACCGGGTCAGGGCAGCACTTGCACAGGTAACCAATGTTGAAGAAAAGAAAATGTTTGGTGGCATTGCATTTATGGTTAATGAAAAAATGTGTATTACTGTAGGCGATGATGAAATTATGTGCCGGCTCGATCAGGCATTGCACAATACAGTACTGAAGAAGGAAGGATGCCGGCCTGTGATAATGAGAGGGCGTGAGTACAAGGGTTTTGTGTATGTGAACGAAGAGGCTGTAAAATCCAAAAAAGATTTTGATTATTGGATCGCCCTTTCGCTTGATTTTAATAAAACTGCAAAATCATCTAAGAAGAAAAAAAAAAACTAACAGCTGTTCTGTATATATTATAATAAAGCAGGCAGCTTAAACATTAATCACCATAAATAAACCCGGTTAGTAGAATAAGGAAGATAAATTTCAAACGAATTAATGTTCCTGTTTTATTAATTGTGTTATAATATCTTCACCATAACTATTTATGAGTCTTTGAACCTTATGCAATTTATACAATCATTTGCTGAAGCATTTTTGCAACTTTTAGTAATAGGTTTATTAATCTTGTTAACAGGGTACTCTTTAAAGCACAAAGACCAAAGATTCCTTATTGTTTTTTGCCTTTTATTTTTATTGGATGCCATAATAGTGGGTTCATTAAACATCTCAGTGGTTGCTGGTCAAAAATGGAATTGGATAGGTAAGAGCGGCAGCTTACTATGGATAGTAATATTTATTTTTACAACAAGGCTTTTGACAAAAAAAGATGTTGGATGGACACTTTCCATAATAAATCCAAAAGGCGTTCTGATTATCATTGCTGTAATTTTATTTGGAAGATTAGCAATTCGTTTGTTTTTCCAGGGCTTCAATAGCGGCTACAATATAGAAACTTTTATTTATGAAGCAACACTTCCAGGTATTGCTGAAGAAATTGTTTTTAGGGGGATACTTTTGGGACTGCTTAATAAGGTATTTTTAAAAAGATGGATTGTACTGCGAACTTTCTTCGGTAAAGGGTTGATTGTAACTTCCATACTATTTGGATTGGTGCATGGCCTTTCTCTTAACAGATCATGGATACCTGACTTAAATTCTCAAAGATTTATAATGACAGGAGCTATGGGGTTTGCCTTTGGTATAGTAAAAGAAAAATCAAAAAGTTTAATTCCAGGTATCCTGTTTCATAACTTGTGGAACATAATTGCCTATTGGGGAAAATGACAATATGATTTCTTTTTGTAAGGTTAAAAAATATAACGCGGTTAATTATGTATGGGTGTTTAAATTGGAGAATGCGTTTTGAACTGTTATTTATGTGATTGTATGATGAACATGATTAATTCACTTATTATAATCATTCGTGAAAATAACTATTTGTATATCCGTGAGTAATTGACCGGCATTGCTGAATGTAGTTTCTATTTATTATATTAGGTTTTAAAACTTACTTTAATGAACAAGCATGCCGGCAATTTACAGAACCTTGTTTTATTTTTCAGCCTGATAAGTATTTCGATTGTATCAGCCGGGCAGGGAACTTTACTGCTGCGTCAACCCACAGTTAGTAAACAGCATATTGTTTTCGTTCATGGTGATGATCTTTGGGTAGTGCCACGCGAAGGAGGCGAGGCACGCCGATTAACCACAGCCGTTGGAGGAGAAACCAATCCCCATATCAGTCCTGATGGCAAATGGGTGGCTTTCACCGGCCAGTATGATGGTAATACAGATGTTTATATTATTCCACTCGAAGGCGGAGAACCAAAGCGACTCACCTGGCATCCATCAACAGATATTGTTCAATGCTGGACACCCGATGGCAAAGCAATCATCTTCTCATCACCCAGGCAGGCCAATCCTTCTACACCTGCTAAATTTTATAAAGTAAATATTAATGGCGGCACACCCGAAGCTATGATCATTCCGTTTGCATCTACCGGAAGTCTTAATGAAGATGGTAACCTGGTGGCTTATCAGCCCTATGCTTTCTGGGATCCGGAATGGAGAAATTACCGTGGAGGCCAGGCACAACCTATATGGATATTTAATCTTAAAACCCACGAAACACAAAAAACGGTGCAGCAGGATAATGAAAGGCATACCGCCCCGGTGTGGGATAATGGTATTCTTTATTTTCTTTCCGAACAGGATTTTGCCAACAACGTTTGGTCTTACAATCTAAAAACAAAAGAGCAGAAACAACTTACTTTTCATAAAAATTTTGATGTAAAGAATTTATCCGCCAGCAATGGTATACTGGTATATGAACAAGGCGCCCGTTTGCATAGCCTTGATATTACTACGGGAAAAACCAAACCACTGGAAATAAATGTGAGAGGTGATCTTAACTGGGGCCGTGCCAGGTGGAACACTGTTCCACCTCCTGCTCTTACAAATGCCAGTCTTTCTCCAACGGGTAAAAGGGCGCTGTTCGAATATCGTGGTGAAATATTCACTGTACCTAAAGAGAACGGTAACTGGAGAAACATTAGCCAGTCTCCGGGTAATGCTGACCGTTATCCTGCTTGGTCGCCTGACGGACAAAAGATCGCATGGTTTTGTGATGCAAGTGGCGAATACCAGTTAATGGTGGGAGATCAGTCTGGAATTGGTACTCCAAAAACATATCCTATCCCTAATAAAAAATTTTATTATTTTCCTTCCTGGTCGCCGGATGGTAAATACATCGCTTTCACCGATACCGATTACAATCTCTGGAATGTAGAACTTGCCTCAGGTAAATGCACGCTTGTTGTTACTGACAGGCTTGCCCATCCAAACAGAACCTTACAACCTTCCTGGTCGCCTGACAGTAAATGGATAGCTTATGTGCAGATTATGGAGAACCAATATAAAGCAGTGAATGTTTACAATGTAGAAACAGGCAAGAGTACCCGTTTAACTGATGGCATGTCAGACGCCATAAGTCCGCAATGGGATGAAAGTGGTAAATATTTATACTTCCTGGCAAGCACAGATTATGCTTTAAGTTCCGGCTGGCTCGATATGAGTAGTTTTAATTATCCTGTTACAAGGGCTTTGTATATGATTGTCCTGGCAAAAGAATTACCCAATCCTTTTGAACCAAAGAGTGATGAGGAACCTGCAAAACCAGGTGAAGAAAAACCGGTGTTGATTACCAAGAATACAAATGATACCATAAAATCAGTATTGGCAAAACCGGCAGGAGTAAAAGTAAAAATAGATTTCGAAGGCATTAGTCAGCGAATTATTTCAGTGAATATGCCTACGCGCGATTATGCCGGGTTGGTTCAGGGGCCGGAAGGAAATATATTTATAGCCGAAGTCATTCAGAATGATCCCGGACTTATATTACACCGTTATAGCATAAAAGATAGAAAATCGACTGAATTCGTAAGAGGTATTTCTTTTGCTTCATCCAGCTTTGACCGTAAAAACATGTTGTACAAAATGGGGATGGCCTGGTATGTGGTGAGTAGTATTGCCGGTCCTCCAAAGCCTGGTGATGGTAAATTGCCAACAGAAGGAATGAAAGTATATGTTGATCCTTCTAAAGAAGCAGCACAGATTTTTAAAGAAGGCTGGCGGTACCAACGCGATTTCCTGTATGTGAACAATGTACATGGCGCTCCCTGGGATAAAATATATGAATGGTACAAGCCCTGGGTATCTTATGTAAAACACCGCTCTGATCTTAACTATATTATAGATATCCTGGGTGGTGAAGTTTCTATCGGGCACTCATTTACTTCAGGTGGAGATTTCCCGGAACTAACCACTATCCCTGTTGGCTTGCTGGGAGCCGATTATGCCGTAGACAATGGCTTTTATAAGATCACAAAGATCTATACAGGTGAGAACTGGAATCCTGAATTACGATCCCCACTCAGCGGGCCGGGAATAGATGTAAAAGAAGGTGAATACCTGGTTGAAGTTGAAGGGCATCTTTTAACTGCACCTGTTAACTTATATAGCTTGTTTGAAGGCACAGCAAACAGGCAGATTAAAATACGGATTAACAGCAAGCCTTCATTAGAAGGCTCAAGAATTATTACAGTAGTTCCGGTGCCCAATGAAACAGGACTTCGTTCGCGTGCATGGGTTGAAGGCAACAGGAGAAAGGTAGATGAATTGTCAGGAGGTAAGCTCGCTTATATTTATGTTCCCAATACCAGTAACCCGGGCTATACATATTTTAATCGCTATTATTTTGCGCAGCAAGACAAGCACGGTGCAATAATTGATGAAAGGAGTAACGGCGGTGGTTCTGCTGCTGATTATATGATTGATGTAATGGGAAGAAAATTGCTTGGTTATTTTAATAATCATGTGGAAGGACATAAAGTATCTACCACACCGATGGCTGGTATCTGGGGTCCGAAAGTTATGATCATAAATCAAAACGCAGGATCGGGGGGAGACCTGTTACCATATATGTTCAGGAAAAATAAAATAGGTCCTTTAGTAGGAACCCGTACCTGGGGTGGGTTAGTGGGCACCTGGGATACGCCCTTATTTATAGATGGAGGCAGAATGGTAGCTCCGCGTGGTGGCTTCTTTGATACAGATGGTCAATGGGCGGTAGAAGGAACCGGTGTGTCACCTGATATAGAAGTATTCCAGGATCCGAAAGCATTGATTGCAGGTAAGGATCTGCAGCTTGAAAGAGCCGTTCAGGAGGCTATGAAGTTGATGAAGACGGAAGGCATAGAGTTGAAAAAAGAGCCGGCTCCACCGGTGAGGTATAAACGACCTTTTTGATGCTTTTACTCCTATATAACTAGATCGGAAATCAGCTAGCCGCCGAAGTAAAGAGTTTTGAACCACGAAGACATCAAGGCACGAAGGAGCACAAAATTTTAATATTATTTTGTGTTTGTTCGAAAAAAAATTTTTGTGCCTCTTCGTGCCTTGGTGTCTTCGTGGTTCAAAAACAACCAATGATCAGTGCAACTTAACCAGTGATCTTACCACGATGTTTGAATTTAAATTCATGAAGGACTCCGTGGTTGAAAAATTCTTTCAATAAGCTGTATGTGAACGAAGAGGCTATGAAAACTATAAAATTTTTAGCAGTTATGTTAACTTATATTCCTTACCTTTAAAAATTATCTAATCCATCTAATCGTCATATCCATCCCGAAATTCTGAATATCCTTTTATTATTTTATAACTAAATGTTGAATATGCAGAATTTCATGGAACTGTTCAGAACGGTTAAGTCTCATTACAAATTATTTGGCTCGGGTGGCATTACCTTTCTTTACCAAAAAAGGAAAAAGAATTCACTTATCAATATTAATATTCCGGGATTCCGCCAACCAATTTTTCTTCGTAATTCTACCGAAGATATTCCTATGTTTTATTTGATTTTCCAGGCTAATGATTATGATTTTGATTGTGATTTTAAACCGAAAGTAATACTGGATTGCGGAGCTCATATTGGTCTGGCAGCAGTATTCTTTGCCAATAAGTTTCCAGACGCAAAGATATTTTGTGTTGAACCGGAAAAATCAAATTTCGAACTGCTGTTAAAAAACACCAGCACCTGTCCTAACATAACATGTATAAATTCCGGCGTCTGGAGTAAAACAACGAATTTAAAAATTATAGATGCAGGATCAGGAAATTGGGGCTTCATAACGGAAGAAACAGATTATCCGGATAAAGATACCATACCAGCTATATCAATTGATGAAATTATGAGCAGTTACAACTTGAGCCAAATAGATATTTGCAAAATTAATGTTGAGGGAACTGAAAAAGAATTGTTTGGTAATAATTATGAGAATTGGGTACCCAAAACAAAACTCATTCTAATAGAGCTTCATGACCGGATTAAAGAAGGCTGTTCAAAGTCATTCTTCAAAGCAATGATGAACTACAAATTTTCTTTATCAAATAGAGGGCCTTACCTGTTAACACGCATATTATCCTCAAAGGCAGAGCCATTTAATAGTATTATCTCACCGGAGGAAAAACAAAATACTAAATATTTGGTTTAAGAGAATCCTCTACGGGGGGAGGTATAAACGACTTTTTTTGACGCATTTTTTTTGAAAAAATAAATAAAATGAATTTGCAAAACTCCAATAAAAATCAATTAACCGGAGCGTGACGAGCCGAAAAGGCAAACAAACTAATAATTCAAATTTTAATTTTTAAACAAAGGTTTATAGAGATGCCGTAAATCTATTAAACACACGAACCGGTTGTTAGTATTTATAAAGTTCCATTTATTTATTTTTGATCCGATGTTTCCAAAATCTAATAAATCGCGTTCACAGGTTGGTCTAATTGACTTTCCCTTTAAACTAAGTTGACTCCATTATATTTAACTAATAAAAATCAGGTACGAAAAAAATATAGCTTTTTTTGAAAGCTATATTTCCTTTAAGAAAGCCTGAATGAGCCATTAAATTATTTGAAAGCGCTATCTGGTGTAACTTTATTTAGCGTGAAAATCTTTGTATGCTTAGGATTTACATGAATATAAAAAACACCTGCAGGCTTTTTAAACATTCCATAAAGAACCGGTAACTTCTAAATTGCCGGATTATAATTTTATGAGTCTTTTATTGAATACTTATCCCAAGACGATATTTTACGCAGAAAAATGAAAGTCATTAAATTACATAAATAATTATTTATATTTAAGAAGCTGTTTAAGATTTTAAAAACAGTTGGTATGAGCATGTTAAAAAAAAGCTGAAGCTTAAAGGTTAAGGGAAAATTGTTTTACTTGTGAGTAACTACAAACAAAAGTAAAATGACAAGCTATCC
>JAABUS010001954.1_pt1 | contig 41597 bp, 40 predicted proteins | sample 5560161 | NCBI WGS metagenome assembly JAABUS01 (sample SAMN10711885, study PRJNA513376) | rock metagenome | isolation source: Antarctica rocks | place: Antarctica: Victoria Land, Trio Nunatak nord | collected 2016-01-04
AAAAGTATCTACAGAAAAGAACTCGATTCTTATATGTGTGTTTCTCAGCTCTGTGCTAGACTCGATTGAGTTGACGTCTTACACATATGATGCAGAGACTCAATGACATCATCTTTAGATCAGGTTTTTGCTAGACTCGATTGAATGAAATCAGGCGAAGACTAGTTGAAGAATAGACGAAGACTAAAATCATAACAATAATCTCAATGATTATTGATCTAGAAATTGATAGTACAGAGAGCATATACATTCATGCTTAATACATTCAAAGAAGAAGTTGAACTTATTTTGTTTGCTCAAAAGTGTATTTGCACTTCTGAAACAATTAAAGAAGATGATGATCTCATTTCATCAGTTCAAAAGTGAAATCAAGCATCATTCTTAAAAGATTCATTGAATTTTTCAAGTAAATTGAAACTCTTGATAAGTTGTTTCAAAACTCTGTTAATCTGACTTATTTTCAAGAGATCTGATCATAAGACATACATAAAACAACGCAAGAATGCTTAATGCATCGAGATCTTAAAAGAGTGAACATCTTAATCACATGTTGAATCATAGCTTTATTCAACATAAGAAAAAACATCATGCAATGATGAGTATATGCAAATCTAGCATCAGCAATGAATTTAAAGACATGAATGAAAATCTTTGTCTTGAAGCAGACGAAAATAATCACGATCGTTACACAAAGAGAAATATCAGAAAAGAAAACGCAAGAAACATTGAAGCAATTAAACTAGTATGAGATAATCTTTCTTGAGTCAACGTGCAAGATCATTTATCATCAGATAGTCATTAAATGATTATGATTATATGTATACTCATATTCAGAGTCGTGATGTTCTCAGAATTCTACATTATACTAGATTCAAGAAAGAATGATGTTGTCAGAGTTGACTCTTCATGATCTGAGATTCAAAAAATTATGCTCAGTAATCTTATTAAAGAAATTTGATGAATTTAATGTCATGTACTGAAAGAGATAAAATGAATTAAGCGCAAGTCTATCTTTTATTCGAAAGATTTTGAGAAACGCAAGATATTGTTGTATCAAATAAAGTTATATTTCTGATCATGCACTAATGTCATTTGAGAAGCAGATGTATGATTGTATTGAAAATACATGTCATCAGATAAATTTCAAGATTAAAGAACTTATCAACAATCATTATAAATTCATTAAAGCATTGAACATGCAAGACTATGTAGCAGATCTTTTGAACAAAGACAACTTTATTGCTTCAGATATCATCAGAATACATAACATTCATAATACAAGATATAACTAATTAATCATCAGTCAGAGAAACAGCGTTTTTGCATCAAAATCATATACACATCAATTGAACATTGTTATTTTGCTACAGAAAGTAGTTTAAATCATCATCATTTAACAAATACATACTTCAACTCATTGCAAATAAAGATAGTGATTTTTATTATCATCATGATATGACACTTGATTCAAGAATATGAGACAGAAGAGAAATTGAATTTACTAAAATTCAAAGAATCTTCTGTTACATGTACATTTTGCTTTCACTAAAATAAAAGAAGAATGTCTTTTGCATATCATTAATTTATCTTCTTTAAACGTTTTTTGCATATTATTAATCTATCTTCTTTAGACATCTATGAAAGATTTCTCAACGCGCTCAAAGTCAAGTACTTAAGTAAGAAAAGACAAATCTGAATTTTAACTTATCTTTGAAAGCAAGCTGAACAACAAGTGAGTTTCAAGAAATCAACAAATCAGAGCATAATGAAGTTGCATGTTAATTCATATCATCATAAATTAAATGACTTGATGAAACTTATGAGTGATGACGAGACTTCAAGTGTGTCAATGTCATTATCATTGAAAACAATCTTCAATTTCACATTGTTATCTCAGTCTTCTACGTTAAGTTCATTGATTAATTTATCTTTTACATTAAGTTCATTAATTGATCTGACTTTAAGAGCTTTGAGTTGCACGAAAAAGATAAGAAGTCTTACTTTCATGATGTTGATCATGATATGACATTAAGTAACACATAGAAATCAAGAGTTGTTAACAAAGAGAAATCATTTGATTTTTTGACAAATGTTTCGAAGTTTAGTTTATTTCTTGAAGAAGATCAATATATATTACATAAAGTAAACATTGATGAAAGCACTGTTTTTGATTACAAACTAAGTTATTCAGAGTTTCTTGAAGCATATAAGATGAGACATACAACTAATTTATGATATGATATAAAAAGCGTTGTGAAGAACAATATTCTGAATGATGAGAATGAATATTGAGTTATGCTGAAGTGTGTGCAACGAACGAAGTCAATGACAGTATCACAAGATGATTCTACTGAGTGACAGTCTTCACAGTAAGTAGTCACAATGCTTTTACATAAGAGTCAGCTTGACTGTAGACTATTAACAAGCGAAGAAAGAATCATGAAACAAGATAAAAGAAATCGTCATCTCAACTACAAATAAACATCAAACATGATGAGTAACAAAGAATAAATAAACGATTCTTTCTTCTGTTTTTCTCTTCATTTCTTTCTGTTTCTTCATTCATCTTCTGAGATTCAACTAGAAACTCGCTATCGTTTCACTCATTCACTTCATAAACACAGTCATTTAAATGAAGATAGTGTTTAACATCTTAAAGTGACTTTCAAAGCAATATTTAGCTTTAGAAATCATTGAAGAATATCAAGTTTGCTCAAACAAATATAATATCAATTATGATTCAAATCGAGTCAATGCTCAATAAAGTAATCATGATTTTTATAATCATGATTCAACTGTGATAAAATATTAAACAAGCAGATAATATGTTATCATAAGATGAAGTTTCACTTCTCAATGACTCATGAAACAGCATTGATTTAATTGCATCTAGAATTCATGAAGATATTAGCTACTATTGATAGAAGTTTCTTGAGCATGACTTAGTTGCATCTTCAGAATTCATGAGAATATAAACTATCATTCATAGAGATTTCTCAAGCAGAGTTATTGAGTTGCATCTTCAGAGTTCATGAGAACATTGACTATTATTGATAGAGATTTTTCAAGCATGACTCAGTTGCATCTTCAGAGTTCATGAGAATATTGACTATCATTTATAGAGATTTTTCAAAAGAAGTTTTCTTCTTCATCTTTTACTCATCTTTTCATCTCATTCATAGATGAAAACATTAACATAGAGACATATTTATTTATCTATTTATCTATTTATCTATTTATCTATCTAGTCATCTGTATTTAGTCTATCTTCTAGATTTATCTATTTACTAGATTTAACTATTTACTAGATTGATCGTTGCATGTGTTCATGCTTGCTCTGTTGATTTCAAAGCTCTTTATATCGCATTTGTACTTTATCTCTTGACAATGTAAAGAAATAAGATGACAAGTTTTAGAAAAGAAATGCATAATACATGATCTGCATCTACTTCAAAGACAGTGACAATCAGCTTGAATATATAACTGATAAACATAATGTTTAAAACATGAATGATATGTTACAAAACAACTCAATACAAGACATTTGACATAAAGATAGACTGTATAATAAAGATGAGCAAAATCAGATTTATTACTTAAACTACTGAACTGTGATAAACAATGTCAATGTGATAAACGATGTCAATGTGATAAATGATATCATTTAAGTGATTAAACATGCATTTGCAGCTAATCACGTCAAAGTGATCTTATAAGAAGAAAAGTCAATCAAAATGATAAATCATTTAATTTATAAACTAATTACATAATTAAACACTTGATGAAATTTCTCAATGTGAAGATGCAATTTTGCATTCTTAAAGCTGAAATGAATCACTGAATAATTTTTTACTTATCTAAATCATCAAAGACTTGTCTTAACAAGATAATTAATTACTTAATCATGATTAACTTGTCATGCTGAACAATCATATGTAATAACGCTTAAGCGACAGCGCTTCTTGATAAGCGACTGTATTCATACAGAAGATGAGACTTGAAGATTGAATAATAATTCATGTTCAACTTCAGCTTGCTGATCAGCTTGAAGATGAACTGATTTAATTTGTTTTCTCACTCTTTGATATAAAGTTCTGAATTCAAATATTTCTTTGATTTAATATTGATTTTGCTTATGCTTTTGAGTTCTTGAATCATTTTTGACAAGATTTCATTATTGATCTGAGACTGTTTAAGTTCAATTTGAGTTTGCTCATGTTTTTGTTGACAAATTGAGACTCAGTTAATATACTGAGTGATGATGTCATTGAATCACATTGACAAAATCATAAGACGAAAAAAGTCAATATTAGCTGATTTTTATTGACTTTTTCTGAGTTAGCTGTTAATCTCATGTGTCAGCTAATGATTGAAATTAGCTGACTCTTTCAATTATTAACTGACTATTAGCTGTTACTTAGCTGACTTAGTTGTGCGCTCAGCTAATATCAATTTTATCTCTTTTGTCAACTTCTTCAACATTTGCGCATTTTATTTATTAGTAATCAAATATTGAATTAATTATTGAATAATTATTGCGCTCATATAATTGATTAATTAATGATTAATTTGACTAACTAAATAATAGCTATTTACACAGTTTAATATATGCGCTGAGAAAGTCAATGAGAAAGTCAATGAAAAAGTCAATGAGAAAGTTAATGAATAAACTAATGAGATAGAAAGTCATGTAGAATGTTTGATAAAGAATCATGTAGAATGTTCAATAAAGTTATATTTGATGCTTAATAAAGAACAAATTTGATTCTTGATTGCAAAGCAATTTGAAGCTTGATGAAAAGTTATGTAGAAAGTCATGAAGAAAATCATGAAGAATATACGATAGAATCATGTTTGATGCTTAATAGAGAACAAATTTAATTCTTGAATGATGAATAAAGTGATGAGTAGAATGATGAGTAGAGTAATCAGTAGAGTAATCAATAGAATAATCAGTAAAATAATCAGTAGAATGATCAGTAGAATGATCAGTAGAATGATCAGTAAAATGATCAGTAAAATGATCAGTAAATAGCTTAGTAGAAAGATCAGTAGAAAGATCAATAAAGAGATTGATAGAAAAATCAGTAGAAAGCTTGATTGAAAAATCAATAGAAAGCTCAATCAATAACTTGATAAATAGCTCAGTAAATGACTCAATAAATAGCTCAGTAAATAGCTTAGTAAAAAGATTGATAGAAAGATCAATTGAAAGCTCAGTAAAGAGTTCACTAGTAGAAAGATCAATAGAAAGCTCAATTAATAACTCAGTAGATAACTTAGTAAATAGCTTGATAAAAAGATCAATAGAAAGATTAATAGAAAGATTGATTGAAAGCTCATTAGAAAGCTCAATTGAAAGCTTAATGAGAAGCTTAATGAGAAGTTCAGTTGAAAGCTTGATGAGAAGCTTGATGAAAAGCTTGATGAAAAGCTTGATGAGAAGCTCAGTAGAAAGCTCAGTCAATAACTCAGTAAATAGCTCAGTGAAAAGCTCAGTAGAAAGCATTGTTTGAAACACTGTTTGACTTATGTTATGCACTTAATCGACGCATTTGATAAAGCATTTGATAAAGCATTTGATAGAAAATTTGATAAAGTGTTTAATAGAAAGATTAATAAAGTGAGTAAATAAAGTGAGTAAATGAGCAAGTAAATGAGCGAGTAAATGAGCGAGTAAATGAGCGAGTAGATGAGTGAGTAAAGTGATGAGCATGTAAAGTGATGAGTAAAGTGATGAGCATGTAAAGTGATGAGTAAAGTAATGAGTATGTAAAGTGATGAGTAAATGAGTGAGTAAATGAGTGAGTAAATGAGTGAGTAGAATGAGCAAGTAAATGAGTGAGTAAATGAGCGAGTAAATGAGCAAGTAAAGTGAGCGAGTAAATGAGTAAGTAGAATGATGAGTATGTAGAATGATAAGTAGAATGATGAGCATGTAAAATGATGAGTAAAGTGATGAGTATGTAAAGTGATGAGTAAATGAGTGAGTAAATGAGCGAATAAATGAGCGAGTAAAATGAGTGAGTAAATGAGCGAGTAAATGAGCGAGTAAATAAATGAGTAGATGAATGAGTAAATGAGCGAGTAAATGAGCAAGTAAAGTGATGAGCATGTAAAGTGATGAGTAGAATGATGAGCATGTAAAATGATGAGTAGAATGATGAGTATGTAAAGTGATGAGTAAATGAGTGAGTAAATAAGCAAATAAATGAGCGAGTAGAATGAGTGAGTAAATGAGCGAGTAAATGAGCGAGTAAATGAGCAAGTAAATGAATGAGTAAATAAGCGAGTAAATGAGCAAGTAAATGAGTGAGTAGAATGATGAGCATGTAGAATGATGAGTAGAATGATGAGCATGTAAAATGATGAGTAAAATGATGAGTATGTAGAATGATGAGTAAAGTGATGAGTATGTAAAGTGATGAGTAAAGTGATGAGCATGTAGAATGATGAGTAGAATGATGAGTATGTAGAATGACGAGTAAAATGATGAGCATGTAAAATGACAAGTAAAATAATGAGTATGTAGAATGATGAGTAGAATGATGAGCATGTAAAGTGATGAGTAGAATGATGAGCATGTAGAATGATGAGTAGAATGATGAGCATGTAGAGTGACAAGTAGAATGATGAGCATGTAAAGTGATGAGTAGAATGATGAGTATGTAGAATGATGAGTAGATGAGTGAGTAAATGAGCGAGTAAATGAGCGAGTAAATGAGCGAGTAAATGAGCGAGTAAATGAGCGAGTAAAGTGATGAGCATGTAGATAAATATTTTAGCTAAATTAGCTGAATTAGCTGAGTTAGTTGAATTTAGCTGAAATTTAGCTGATTAATCAGTTGTTAGCTGATTATTAGCTAAATCAAGTCAACTTTTTCAAATTTTATCATTAAGCAAAAAGTTAACTATTAAACATTTTGTCGATGTTGTTAAAAAATCAAGTGAAGAACTCAGATTTTGCGTGAATTATCAAGATCTGAACATCATGACAGTTAAGAATTAATATTTATTACTTCTCATTCAAGAAATTTTGAATTGACTGATTAAAATTAAGTATTACATCAAGTTAAATATCATTGCAGTCTTTAATAAATTACAAATGACTTATGAGAATGAGTGAAAGATCACTTTTTGAACATGTTATGACTTATATGAGTACAACGTTTTGCTCTTTGAACTCACAAATGAATCATCATCATTTCAGAACTTCATTAATGACACTTTGCATGACTTCTTGAACATTTTCTGCATCATGTACATGAATGATATTTTAATCTATAGCAACAGCAAAAAAAAGCATACTCAACATGTTTATCAAATACTGAAGTAACTTAGAATCATTGAACTACAGATAAATATCAAGAAATGTAAATTTTCAGTTATCAAGATTAAGTATTTGAGTCTAATAATCATTATTCACGAAATCAAAATGAATTTTGAGAAGATTAATGTTATCATGAATTGAGCTGCATTTCAAGACATCAAAGATGTTTAAAGCTTTTTGAACTTTTATCAACTTTTATAAATAATTTATTAAGAAGTTTTTCAAGCTGATTAATTCATTGACTGTTTTAATCAGAAAAGATTAGTCATTTAATTGAATTCAAAAGTATCAATTCATCTTCGATCAACTTAAATAAACATTCATCACTGTCTTTATCTTAATGCACTATAATTCAAATTTACTTGTGACTGTGAAAATCAATGTTTTCAACTATATTGTGATTGAAATCATGTCTCAACAAGATGATAATGAGCAGTTAAGATTTATGATTTATTTCTCTTTCAAAATGCTACTTGCAAAATGCAACTACGAAATTTATGATAAGAAACTTCTAGTTATAATCAGAGCTTTTGAGAAATGAAGATTCAAACTGAAAGATACATTAAACTTTGTTGAGATCATTTTCAATCACAAGAATTTAGAATATTTTATGTTAATTAAGTTACTTAGTTGAAAACAAGTTAAATAATCAAAATTTCTCTTTCAATTTAACTTTAAAATCATGTATCATTTAAGTGAATTGAACACTTGAATCAATGCATTTACATATTGATCAGAAGATTTTTTCTTGAATGAGAAGAATAATCATCAAGAACATCAGTGACAGATCATGTTAAAATTAAAAAATCTGAAAATTCAAGTCTTAATTAATGTTCTCAACAATAGTGATTTTGAAGCACTTGAATCAAGTGACTTAAAGAGTGAATCAATGATTTCTGAACAGTCTGAATCATTAGAGAAAATGTTTATGAATGAGCTAGAAGAATAACTCTTTGCAGTTTATTTCAATGATGAATGAATACAGATCATGATAACTGCATTAAAAGATGATCAACAAAAGTTTAAAGAATTTTCGTTAGTGAAATGTATGCTGCAAAATGATTGAGTTTACACTCAGTATCTACTTTTAGATGTTTGAACGTCTCAATTCGAGAGTCTTTGAAGTCGCTTTATGCTGTCAGAACATCGCGAGCAAAAGATTGATATCGACAAAACTATTGAGTTGAACTCGATTGAGAAACAAGAATCTGCTAGTCTCAGATGCTCTCTGCTCTCGCAGAGATTACGCTTTCTCGTGAATTGCACTTCATTTCTGACTTACAATCACAAAGATATTCTTTTCAATTTATCGTCGATCGAGTCTTGAGCAGTGAACATAAGTACAGAACATGACATCTCTCACTACGCTGTATCTACTCTTCTTCTTCGAATCTCTTCATTCTCTACTCTCAATCGCAGCGTCATGCAATCTCTTTTCGCTTTTCGTTCTTGTCTGTACAACACATCTTGTTCACTATCGTTCTTTTCTATGATTGCAAAATTGTCATCAGAGTTCACAGCTACTTTATCATGCTCTGTCTGTTCTTCGCAATAGCAGTCATTCATTATGCAAACACAACGAAAAACTGTCAGATTGCTCTTCAGCTTTTACACTCAACAGCGCAGAGAACTCGCAAAGCAGAGACGAACTTCTTCAAGATCTGTTGACAACACGAAGAAGAGTCTGACATCTGTGATAGTAAAGATCAAAAGATAGAATATTCTTAATCTTCTACGTGTCATGACTGTCGATACTAATGAAAACTCTAGACATTGTTACAAACTCGAGAAGCGTTCGAACATCTTTTTGAAAGAAGCAGAGTCGTCGAATCTCAAAGTCTTCTTGCTATGAATCATGAATAATTACAAGAGAATAGAGACAGTCTCAAGTCTGAAAAATTACTGACGAGTTCTATGAATGCACATTCTTGATAAGACTGGTCGAGTCTTCAGCGAGAGCGACAAGAGAGACATTCGCAATGTAAGAAATGTTTTGAAATCAGAAGAAACTTTGACTGATCGCTCGATCTCGCGCAGTATATCAAACATCTCAAGATTCAGTTTCGTCTTCGTACACTTCTCATGAAAAAACCCGTCGCAGATTGCGATGATCTGTATCTTTGACTCTATACTCACTGAGTCATTGATGATTCGATATTTTCAAATGAGCATCAGCGAATTCAGCATTTCGCAGAAATACTTATGAGTGAATTCTTCAATTGTAGACTGTGCTCTCTCTTTGATATCAGAGTCAAGCTTGATCTTCTCAATATCAACGATCTCAGTTTGAGCAATACTACAACGATTGAAGATCATCATATGAACAGCAATCATGAAGAGAACACTTTGATGATTGTCGATTCTGACTGCGAAGTTGATAGCAAGCTCATCAGACATCATGATCATGACGATGAAGACTATAGCGATTCTAATATCGCTTATGACAGCGATAGCGACAACGACTCTAATACGACTTATGACGACGACGATGACAGCGACAGTGACTTGAGTTTGCGCAACAATGTTGACGAGAATTGCGACACAGATGATGAATGTACTGCAGAATTCGAAGAAACTCGATCGTTTTTGTATCGACATTTTACTATCTATATAGTTCTCAGCTTTATCTTCGAAAAATTCAACATGATCTTCACGAAAATCACATTGCTTCATACTAAAGACAAAGACAATCATTCTTGCATGTGAGTATACTCGAGTCATCTAGATATCATGTCTATAGCTGATGTGTGTGCATATAGAAAAACGTTGATCATCAATGAAGAGAACAATCATTCATTGTTTTATCTTCTCGATCATCTTCTATCTCTTGCGCTCATTGACAAGACTTTCGAAGCTGAGTCGATTTACGATATCAAAAATATATTTTGAGTGAAAATGTCATCAGGCAAGCAAAGTTTCATGCTGAAATGAAAACGCGAGATTTTAGATCTTTCTGTATTGCGTGAGCTCATGCGTGACTTCAAGAAATTCGAAACATCATCTATCAAATCTCTTCACGTCAACACATTTGCTCGCAATCTGAAGCGAACGAGACGAAAGACTGAGCTTCAAGACAATCTCGATCAGAAGTATCTCAGACGTGATCTTCTGAATGTTGTGAACAGTACATCTTTTCTTTCATACCTGAACTCGAATTTTTTTTTTATCAAGAAATGCTAACCTTGAGAACTTGAACAGAAAAGACTCTCATCAGCGTACGAGATCAGCTATTCGATCATAAATTAGACGTGATTGAATACTATCTTGATCAAGACGTTCAAGTTGACACTAAAGTCTGCTTCTTGAAGCGTTTCTTCAATGAGATGATGCAAAAGATGATTCGACTCGTCAGTTTAACTGCTGATCTCAATGCTTTGACAGAATTACTGAAGAAGCAAAAAGCAGAGTTTCGTAATCATTCAAAGATCATTCATCTCAGCAACAGAAATAAGACTTTCACTGCTCAGCTGAAATTGCAGAGCTACAAACTCATCAGTACGACAAAAGAAACATCACTGTACAATCAAAAGATGAGAGCGCAAGCTCGATTGAATTCTTTCAAAGTTGAACTGCGACACTCTATGATTGAAAAGAGTCGAAAGCGACATTTTCGAAAGATTGATACAATCGTCTTTGACTTACAGTTCTCTGTCTCTTCGAATCAAAAGAACTCAATGTTTAATGAATCTGCGTAGCGTCGTAAATACAATATTTCTAAACGAGTCGAGATTGTGCGCTGAATATGTCAGTCAGCGATCGATCTCACAGATGAGAAAATATTAACTCGAAGAATTAGAGACATTGAAGCTCTGATGATCTTATGTCGTCGACAGAAAACTCAGCGTCGCGATCGATCAAAGCGAAGCGTCGAACAAGAAGAATTGAAAACGTCTGCAGATGATATGAAAGAGAATATCGTGAATTCATTTCTCACAAAGTGCAAGTCAAAGCAATGCATCTTTTGCCTGAACGACGATCGCAAGCTTTACAAGAAGCGAACTTTTGAGTATAGTAAAGTAAACAAGATGCTGAATGAGATTGAGAAGCACTTGAAGACTTTCACATCAGATGATAAAATCTCATGTTTGCATTCGCGATGCAAGACAGTCAAACTGATTCTGTCAAATGTCATGACTTTTAAGAATCATACTGCGAAAGTGCATAAGATAGTATTGCGTGAATAGACTCTACTTGCTCTTTCTATATTCTGTTTATTGTATTCGATCTCATCAATTTTGCATGTATTATCTGTGTACTGATGATTCAATGATTGATGAGTCATGCTTGATGAGATGAGACGATGAAACAATAACATCAGAGAAAGGAAAAACTGCGATGAGATGTCTTTGATTTACTCAACTCATAAGCTTCTAGACACTTTCACACTGACAGCACATGAGACTGAAGTATAAACAAGCTTGAGAAATTATCGATCAGAGTTATCATCGTGCTCTATGAATGATGAGAGACACATGCACAACAGCAAATTATAGTAGTCTGCATTTCACGCTCTGCAGATCTAAAAGTGAACTCAGAGTCAATCTGTTTTCGCGATTCTCATGAGAATATCAGTCTTTCATTTGTAACAAAAAATAATAGAGTTTTTTTTGATATTGAGTACATTTTTATCTTGATGTTTTCTAGCAATCAAAAATAAAATGCAAGCAGCTCAATCAGCAGTGAAGCAATAGAAATAGAATGATTATTAACATATTAGAAGAAATATGTTAGTTCAAATTCAAGAAAAAGAAAATCATAAATCAATCATTTCTCAAGACACAAATATAGAGTGTTTTGAGAACTGCTTTTGAATGCTGAATATTCAGAACGTCAAGTTAGAAGTGAGAATAAATCAATAAACATCTTACTTCGTTGCAGAAGAGTTCTTAATTTATTGAGTAATATTTATGACATGATTAGAGCTGTTTCAATCAGTACAAATGTGATAAAATAGACAATTAATCTTCTGTTGTCTAAACATAAATGATCAAATCAAATTTCAGTCACAGTTGTTTCACTCGTTCTTATCTTTAGAACTGCACTGCTTTCAAATGATTAAGTTATTTTCACTCTCGTCAAAGAAAAATTGCGCAAATGCAATTCTATTCTTATCTTTATTCTTATTCGTGTCTCAACACTTGTTTATCATCTCATTTGCTGCGTTCAGAAGTGAATCATCTTCTGACGTCTTAATGATGATCACAACGTCTTGAGAATTCTAGTTTGACGTGACTCGATGAGAAAAATGAGAAAAGAAATCTAGAATTAAAGAAATGTGCAAGATGAAAAGAGTAAAGTATTTGAAGCATCTATCATATTGTTGTATTCTAGCGCGACTATTTCTTTGTGATCATTCAATGTTGTTGAGAGCGAAGAATCGAGACGAGACTTTTGTCTCTCGTCGATAGTTGCAATGCTGAGCGAGAGTCGATTCTTTCAATCATCGATTACGACTTGAATCTGCGAGCGCGTAATCGACTTGATGATGAGATTTACAGAGTCGCAGATTATATCGCTGAGACGCTTAGAAAGTAGACTTTTAATGAACATCGCTGAGATCTAAATTGTGTCAGTGTTAATCAGCGATGAAGAGAATGATTCATATCTGATGACTGATGAATAGAACAATGAGAACGACAAGAGTGAATGAGAAGATCATTTCGATCAGCAGAAAATGAATGTAATATATAGACTTGAATTTTATTCACAGAAATGTAGATGATTGCAGAAATGAAGTAAGTAGAAGTTGCGAGTTTGTAAGAATGATAAAGCTCGTTCTCACTGTGTTTTTATATAGATTTATCAACTAGAATACAATTCATGAAATTCAGTTCTGCTCATCATTTGATCATGATTCTAGTAGCTTCATTATTGATCATGTAACTTCGTTTGTGATTCAGAGATTTCGTCTATGACTGCTTTTGAGAATGAGATTGAAAAAAACAGAAGCATTCTGAAGTGAAGTGAAGATCTTCAAAAACGACAAACTAAGAAGAACTCTTTTGATAGCACTCATTTTCTCATGTATAGATAATGAGTGATATACTCATCTTTCTTCATTTTTCAAATCTCTTTCTACATCTTATCTGCTTTCAGTAGTTGCTCATGCTGACTGCTTGCTCTTGAAAATCAGAGTCATCGTTTATTCTGTAACTATAAAGAACGTTTTGCAACAGAGATATGTAAAGTGAGAAGAATTGAGTTGAGATGATTAAAGATGACAGAAACGAAGCAAGAAAGAGCATGAATCTGAAAGTCAGCAACAGAAGCAGAACATAGTGATATTCTTGTTCTCAGATGTACTTCAGCTCTCAAACTCAGCACATACTTTTGCTTTGATCTCATTCAACTCTTATTTCTTTTCAAACGATACATCATATAATGATAAATTGTCTCTGTCTTCTTTCAATCAATGTTAAAATGATCTTAATCGTTCGCACGACGTTTTAATGCAATTTCTAGCGTTATCACATGCTCAGAGATCGAGAAAACATCAGTAGTCTCAGTGAAGATAGAGCTGACAGTTTCGTTTTCGCAACAAATACAAACTTAGTCATCAAGAGCAAACTCTGATAGTGAGCGACGATCGTAATTATCTTTTCAAAGTTCTAGTGTATATCGTTGACGTAAGCTAAAATAAGTATCTATGAGCAAAAAGTTTACACAAGTCATCATCTATACTTTTTCAAGTGAGCTGAAGACTGACACTAGATGTGATTTGAAAATTCAAAGAAGAGAATGAAAGATGAATGCATGCAAATTCTCGATCATTAAGTATTATTAAGTAATTTTAGCGACAGAAGCAAGTCAAACTTTGATCTCAAAAGAAGATCAAGAGATCGAACATTGAAGATGATATCTTATCGCGCAGTCAGATGCTATTACATGAAACGCATTTCATATGAATATCAGATCATTCAGACTCATCTCGACGCATCTCACAGAAATATCAGATCGTTTGAGCTAATCATGTAAGTTTCTTCAAGTATCTTTCTAAATTTCTACAAACATCTGTCAGAAGTCTCTCTCAAGATCTATGAGCATTCGTCAGTGATATTTGAGAAACTTAGCACGATGCATCTTCAGAAATTGACATCAAAGAGATGAACTTTTCTTATTGCGTTCAGACTTAATCATAGAGAGCGAGAGATAAATGACAGAGAAAGCATCTTCTTTGTAGCTTTTGAAATACAGTACAATAATTTAGAATTATGCAAATCTAATGAAGTAAGCTTTTGTCTGCATATGACTAGAACTGTATTGAGAACAATAGAAATCATCTGCTTTGACAGATACTTGTAGAGATTCAGAAAGATCTTTGACAAGTGAGTGTTGAGAAAGACAAGATATCGTTGTTGCTTCATTGTCGCTCAACGACTGCGTAATTTCAATACTCTGAAAGACGTTTGAAGATGCAGATCGAATGAACTTCTTCGATTTCATCACTCGAGAAGATTTCTCTGAGAGATCTTGTCTTTCACTCAATAGCTTGTCTTTAGCAGTTCTACGTTTTGACATGATCGAGATTTCGCTACAAGACTGACAGAATTCAATGTAAAGCGAGTTCAGATTGACTCGTAGAAAGAAACGAAGAAAGCAGATCTTTCTTTTATATTCAATGATCACGCTAGTGTTAGTCAGAACTCGATCGTCTTATCTTAGACAGCATCAGACTGTGCTGATGTAGAACTGATTGACTGTCAAAGATCAATCACGACTCGCGATATGATTGAATTTTCTTGCATTATAGACGAAAACGTCTTTGAATCTGCTTGATGAAGCGTTCGCGTTGAAAAAGAGATCAAGATTCGTTGCAAGTCATCAAGCACTCTTTGAGTTGAAGCTCATGTCATCTGATCGATGATTTCTACTGATGATCTTTACTTCACGAGTAGACAGAAATAGCTTTGTGACTGTGATCAGTTTGTAAATCTCAGAATCTGTAAGAAATCAAAACACAACATCGACTCATCGTTCATGTTTCAACTACTAGTCAAGCATATGCAATGTTCAAGTTACAGCTGATCTGAACAGCGCTTTTTCGATAAAGCAGTATATATCAGCGACATAACGTGAGTCAAAACTTGAGGTAGAGAGCGATCAAATTCAGTGCAGAGCATCATATTCAGAAGAATTGAAATTTGCTGAGATGATTCGTCATTATTGAATGACGTAGATATCTATTAAAATGCAGCTGAATCTCTGAAGCTCAGTCAGTTCTCTCAAGAGTCAGCAGAAAGTCTCAAAAAGTCATTCAGCAAGTCATTTATCATACTCATGAATCATTCAAACATGACAAACATGTCAAGTCAATATCTTCAAATTTCATCTGACTTGTTTCAGCAGAACTCGCATGATAACGAAAGCTTCACAGATGTCTACTCTTTTTCTTCTTACTCGCTGACTTCTTATTCTACGATTTCAGAGACAAAGAATTGATCATCTTTCACGCTTGAGACATGAGATAATCTGATTCACACGACGAAACTTGAAGTTGAGCGAAGAGTAAGAACTCACTTTTACGCTCTCTCACTCTCTGATCTATGCTACTCTTCGTCGACTTCGTCTTTGAAGATTTCGTTCACAGAGCTTCAGAGAGTATTAGACTTTCTTCTGAATCAAGTTGATTGATTGAAGATGACAGTTAAAGTGACTGAGCATCGAGCATCATCAATTTACTGCAACGTCATCGAGAAGATATTGCTGACACATATTCATCGACTTGTGAAAATCGAGAACGAGAACGAGAATGCAGCTAATTTTGAAAACGACAATGACGACAAAGAGTATGTGTATGTGTACAAGAGTGATGATGAAGATGAGATTAGAAGTGAAGCTTCAAGAAAGAGTGAAGACGAGAATAAAGATGATGATGAAGACATGAAAGAAGATGATGAAGACAGCGATGATGATATGAATGACGATGAAAACAACGTATACGACAGTATATGAAGAGTAAGCGAGAAGAAACAAAGCAATCAACGCATTTGATGCAATTGTTTGAGAATGATAGTCTCGAGTCTGAGTTTGCAACATATAGAACTATCATTTAGCCTAGAAGATTTTTCATGCGTTGATTGAAGAAGTACGAGTTTGACGTTCGACAATGACATTGACTTCTGCATGAAATGTAATGCAAAATATGCTAGAAGTCTGATTGTTTACTAACGTTTCTTTCTGTGTGTCGAGAAGTTCGCTGTGCTGAGAAAAATGATAGATACTTCGACTTCGAGCAACTCATACTCTGTACACTTGTCGATATTTCTCTTCTTCATATATAAGTCGAATGCTATAGCTACTTCTGATCATTAAGAATATCTTCTCTCTAAAATATTACGTTCGCGTTGTCGTTCTTACATCTGTTTTGCGCAAAATCTTCGTCAGTAGCGAATCGAGATTTTTGTATCACAGACTCACTGTTGAGTTTATAAAATTATCGAATTTTGTAGATAAATACTATTCAAGTCTTATAATGCTTTAGCAATGCTAGAGAATCATCATTAGTCTTTTAGCTACTATGATCTGAAAAGTTAGAAAAGATCGCTACTCTGATTAGTATCTTCAATGAGAGATCGACGTCTCTAGTGAGTATGAAACAGTCTTGCACTTTATATATAACGAGAACAGTGTAATTTACACTTCTCACTTATTAAGTTAGTGACTGTTAATTAAGATCTGTGACTGATGCAATTCAATCTTTCTTCTGCCAGTCTTATAAATCTGAACGTGATACTTTAAATCTAGTGCTGACTTGAAACTGATTGTCATAGTCAGATGTCTCTTTTCTTAGTTATTCTTTCTTCATCTTGATCGCAGATTTTCGACGCTTAGTGAGAAGTGAAATTTTTATCTGAGTTCAAAAGCTACTTGAGATTTGATTATCAAACATTGATAACTATGAGTGAGAACTCTACTCTGTCTGTAAAGACTAGTCGTCGACAACAAGTTCTTGCATATCTTACTTTTAGAGATCGTGCTTCATCATCATCGTCATTCTCATTATTTCGATTGAATCAGACTGTCACGTCGTCAACAGCACAGATAAGAAATTCATCGTTCATTCAGACTGTATTCTCAAGCACAGCATCAGTCGAGTCGATCTTAACTGATTTGTTGATCGCTGACGTTGCTTCTCTATCATCATCGCAGACGATCTCTACTTTCTCTTCGAGCTCAAATCTTCTTCATGACGCGCTCAAGTGACTCTCAGATGATGATCGAGCAACTCTTCAAGATTACATGTTTCACAACGTCAGCAACATCAACTTGACGCTTGAACAAGTCTTAGTTGCAACGAAGAAGAAGCAACGATGCTGCATCGAAAAGAGATGAACGTTTACATTTATGAGACAAATCGTCGTTGTGAAAGAGAAGATTGACAAGATGATCGACTGACTGAATCAATTCACGACGATTGAAGATGTTGTGACTAATGTCGATTTCGTGCATGTGAGCTTGTCATGAGCTGATATTCGTCTACTGCTCGAGATAAAAGCTCGCGCTTTCAAATGAATCATTCAGAGATCTTACGTTTCAATTGACAGACTGTCGTATCTGAGATGAATCAGATGACTTCGCTGCTTGTTGAATGCAAGATTGCTCTATATATGATGAACAGACTCAGAGCATATATTGAGTTTCTTCGTCAGCTGTCGACGACGCTGACCCGAATCAACTTTGAGATGATCATGACAGAGCTATATGCGTACGTTCTTGAATTCTTGACTCGCGTCATTCGAATCTATCAGACTTTCACCTCTTATCGTGCGCTTCGTGCCTTTTAAACAAAGAACGATATTATAGACTTTGAGAAAATGTGCAACGAGCTCAAAGTTAGAATCGAGATCGATATGAGCAACTGCGATTGCACACTCGATGCTCAAGATCGAGAGTGAATCGAAAAGCTGAAACAAGATTTACAGAGAGTGCTCAAGAAGTTCAAACAATCTCATCATCTTCAAGAATCGCTGAATCGACTTGAGATCAAGATTAATCTGAATAAGTTATCGTACGCGAAAGAAGCAATGTACAATTTCTACGAAGACGATCATATCATCAGTCATTCTGTCATTCAAGTCGACTTGCTTCATGAAATTTACGATTGAGCTCGACATTCTCATAGTAAGAGTATCTTCTGATTAAGCGACTGAGCGAATATTGACAAATTGACAATTTCTTGAATCGTGACTGAGTGATCAGCTGATCAAGATGATCTTGATGACGTCGATCTTGATGCCAGCTTCTTTTTTAAACGTGATGAAGATGATTGAGATTTGACATCACGATTCTTTTTCACTATTACACGTGAGCTTGTGTTGAAGATATCAGAGCTCGATGCTTTGATCGCAAAGATGATTACTCAGAATCTCTTGATCTTTGATAAAGCGTTGAGTGAACAATTTGACAAGTTGATTTATTAGTCATTACGTCAAGAGAAGTTCATTGCAAATGATTCTTCTATCTTTATCGTGATCATCGATGCTTTGAACGAGTGTGAGAAAGAACGAGACGTGAAAGCAATCATCAATTTATGATCTCGATTAATTCATCTCATCACTATTCGTCTCAAATTGTTTCTCACGAGTCGATCAGAATTATCTATTCAGCTAGAATTCAGAAACATATTTACAGTCGTTCATCAGAACATAATTCTTCAGAATGCAGTCTTTCACACAACGATACAGCATGACATCTTCATTTTTCTGAATAATGTATTCAAGAAGATTCGCAATTTCTACAATCTGAATTCTTTATCAAGAACGCTCTTAGATCGAGATTGACTTGATGATAAAAGACTTCAAGCTTTGATCGACATGACTGTTTCTTTATTCGTTATTGCGACGATTGTATCTCGTTTCGTTGATGACTTTGACTGAAACTCTCAAGAACGACTAGAAACGATTTTGCAATTCTCAAGCATTGAAAGATCAGAACAGATGATACAGACATATCTGTCTGTTCTGACTCAATTTTCGGCACGATTGAAAAATTCACATGACAAGAAGAAGCTGCATCAAGAATTTCACATGATCGTCGAATTTATCGTCTTACTTGTCGAATCACTTTTCATACAGTCTCTGATGATTCTTCTAAATATCTCTGCAGACACGATTGCGCTTCATCTTCAATCATTACACTCTGTGCTGCGAATTCTTACTGACTCGAACACATCGATTTGAACTCTTCATCTATCATTCAACAAGTTCTTACTGAGTGATCAGCTTCAATCGAAATCGTTTGAAGTCAATGATCATGCTACACATTGCATGCTGCTTTCAAAATGCTTACAATTGCTGTCTTGATCTGAAGATCTGCAAGAGAACTTATGTAAGCTCGAGTATTCTGATAAGCTACGACGAGAGATCGATCAAATCACGATCAATGATCGTCTTTCGCCTGCATTTCAATATGCATGTCAGTATTGAATTCAGCATGCTAGATATAGTGAGATCGAGATTCGTGATCAAGACGACGTGCATATATTTCTACAGAAGCACTTTCTTCATTGACTTGAAGCGATGAGTTTGATGAATAGACTCGTCGAGATCGTTGAACAAATACGCATATTACAATCGCTCGTGTCGATAAGTGATCATCAAAAAAGAAACTTTAATTGAGAATTCAATTTTAACATATTTTGAGATAGTCAAGTAATTCATCTTACCTGTCAGATTTTCTTCAGAACGCGCAACGAATTGTTTTAGCTGATAGACATTTTGTCAATCTTGCATCGCTTCAGATTTATTCGTCGACAATAATTTTTGCATCACAGATCAGCGTAGTGAGAAACATCTGCGATCGACTTTCATCATGAATACGAAAATTTTCAATCATCTCATCAATATGAAGTCTGAAGCTACAGAAGCTCGAGAGACATACTAATTTGATCAGTGCAGTGAGATTCTTGCAGAACGACTCGTTGCTCGCTTTTGCATCATATGATAAGACTGTTAGACTATGAAACTCGACGACGAGTCAAGAAGTGCAGAAGTTCGAAGTTCTAGAATATATTGCAACACTTGATTTTATGAACGATAATAAGATTCTATTCACTAATCTTGAAACTATAAATATTGAGAGAAAAAAATACTCTTGCTGAAGTTACTAAAATTTCTTCAAATCAAACGTTGATGATAAACAATAGTTGAATTGAACGAGGTAATTATAATCTTCTCTGACTTTCACAGAAGTATCAAAGCGATTGTTCAACTTTTTGCAACGATACTTTCGAGTTTGATTTGAACTCAGATCAAATCAGCTTTTTAGAGATCGATTATTCTTTCAAATAATCTTATAACTAAATTGAATTATATAATTGCTTCTCATTGATTGCGTATTTTGAGTATCTATTATAGAATAAGATTAGACTAATCATTGAGAATTGAAGTCTGTCTTCAGTCGCGCGTTGTGACGAGTCAGAATCATTCAATATAAGATATATCATGAAACCTGTTGCATTTCATACTAAGATTATAAGATAAAGAAGAAAGAAGAAGAAGAAGAAGAAGCAACGATGATGAAGCAAAGTCTTTTATGCGCGCTGCTAGCTAGCTGCTTAGCTAATCGAGGCAAATCTTCAGTGACAGCGCATCAGCTTCGTCACACACGTTGTCTACTACAGTATACTTTCTATATAATAGATTAATCGTGTCACGCAATCATCTACTAAAGTAGATGCTGGCTATTCAAATGACGTACATCTCTCAAATAACGTTTTTTTTTTCCTTTATGTATTCAATTCTTTCTCATCTTCATCACTCAATCACATCATGTCTGAATACTATATTAATTTGAAGTATCTTATAGAAGAGGCTACAGATGCATTTCATGACGACGAATACAAGTTTGCAAGCACTGCAGCTCAGGCATTTGAAGTTTCTGTTCGAACGCTTCAAAGACGACTAGTCGAAACTCACATCTCATTATTTGAACGAAAATCACATGAATATGTTCTGAATACTGAGCAAAGAGAGACTATATGTATATATTTGACACGTCTGAACAAGCTGTCAATTTCTGCTCGACTGAGACATCTTCGAGAAGCAGCAAATTTTCTACTGCAGCAGGCAAATTTCGTGAATTCTTCTCGAGTTGAACAGCACTGATGAGTACGATTTCTACAGCAAAATTCTCAGTTTTTCAAGAGAAAACAAACTTCTCTTGTCGCTGATAGAAAGACTTCTCTGACTGTTGAGATGACAAAGCAACATTTCTATGATTTTCGAGATGTGCTGATCAAATATGCAATTCAATCGAATGATATATAAAACATGAATGAATCAGACTTTCATATCGAAGTTGAAAGAGATCATTTAGTGATTACATTGATCAAAAAGAAATCTCTTCGTGCAATTGATTCAAGGGTGAGAAATTTAGTGAGTGATGTGAAGACAATTAGTGCTGAGAAAGCAAAGATTTTCTTCATGCTCATCATTCTCGAAATCAACATTTTGAACAAATGAATGCAGAAAAACGATCTAGATCACGATTTATTGCTTGCTACTACTGAATTCGAATATTCGAACGATGAAAAGATCTTTGACTGACTGAAGCACTTCGATTTTCATAGTCGAAAGACTCAGGTAGAAGCTCATAGACTTCTGATCATGAATAACTACGAATCTCATCTTATCTACGAGTTTCTACAGTACGTCGATCTTTATAATAACGTGATATTCACTCTTTCTTCGCATTCTACACATCTTACGCAGTCATTGAATGTAGAAATATTTCAGCTCATGAAGCATTATCATTCAAAGATGATTGATGAGACAATTCGACTTGAATCAACGAGTTTCAACAAACAGAACTTTCTTGCTTTCTTCATCAGTTTACGAGTCAAGATCTTCACTGAATCAAATACACGATCGACTTTCAAACAGACTGAGCTTGTTTCATATTCATCAAAAGTGATACTGAAAAAGATGAGAGTCTGACAATCTTTCAAGTCAATCTCTTCACGAGATTCTTTTCTATTCTTTCTCTCTATAGAGATCACTTCGCATGAATCTAGAGAGATTCAGAAGCTTGGTACAGAGCTTCAAGATGATTTAGATGACTACGATATATCGAAGAAGCTACGCGAAAAATTTGGTCGATATATAAAGAAATCTTTAGTAGAGACTAGCTCGCTTGCTTTGATCGAACGTGACATTGAAGCAACTCACAATCACAGTAAAGTGAAGGCTAAAAGAAACAAACTCGATGAATCTGTTGCTCAGAAGATGAGAATAATAATCGTTCGACAGACAAGAGGTAAAATCACTGCTGAGATGAAGAAGAAGCGAAAAAAACGGGTTCGAGCATCGAAGCAAGAGAAGAAGCGAAATGCAAATGCTCGAATTAAATGAAACAAAGCTATTGCGAAAGTCTTCAAATTAACTGACAAGTCAGCTCAGAAGTGAATCGACAAATGAGTCACTGTTTTAGATGTAGAATACGAGAATGAGACTTCAGTAGAAGAGATTGTAGATCTGTTGAGATAAAAAACGTCATTTGAGAGATGTACATCATTTGAGTGATCAGCATCTACTTTAGTAGATGACAGCGTGACATGATTAAGTTCTAGTTAATATATTCTCGATTTCTAGCCTAGTCTCTAATAGTATCAATTAGAATATTATTTTCAAGTCAATTCTAATCTATCGTCTTTACTCTTCTAGATTCAGTTCTGAATGACTGTTCTCAAGAGTCTGAGCTCAATTCTTTCTTGAAGATCTGACTGCTTTATTACTTGTGAAACGCTGACGAGTGATACTGAAGACTAGTGAAGATGAAAACTTTATGCGTATTGAACTTTCAAGATCAGACATTTGTAACAAAAACTCTAAGAAAGCTTTTTCTTTCGACGAGGTAAGATACTGTTGATTTCAGGTCGTTCATGCACACGATGATGTCGAGTAGAGAGAGACACGTCTCTCTGTTCTACTGAGACAGCGTAAGTTCTTAGCACGTCTGAAGAAAAGTCTTGCGTCAGCATCTGACTGACTCGATTCATTAGCTTATTGTAGTGATAGTGATAAAGAAAGAAAGAAATAAGAGAGTACAACACAGAAAGTACTACGTAGTCATGTAGTCGCTTATAGATACTTCTAGAAGAGTGCTATACTGCGTCACACTTTGATAGAATAGTACAAAGAATGAAATATATGCAGATCATGTCTTGATACAATGTAATGTAAGCATGCTGATGCATGCTAAATTAATTCGTACGTCAAGACACGAGACTGTCGTTTCTTCGACATGACAAAATTCACGAAATACATATTTCTGAAGATCAAGTGTCTCTAAAGCTTGAAGTCATGTTCTTTCGTAACGAATCTATCATATTCTGACTTCGAAATTGAAAGATATATGATCATTGATGCTGAAACACTGAAAAATCGTTGAAGCGACTTACGACGTCATCAGCGAAACGATCGACATTATGATCAAGATCGCTGTAATTTTCTCTCTGCACACTGATGTCTGATGCAGAAATAGCTAAAGAGCAAACGTAGTAAGTATCACGTCATAATCTTGCAAGTGACAGATCTGAGTTGTCTTCACAATGAATTAATCTCGACATGATGAGTTTCTTCTCACACAGAAATAGACGTTAGACTGAAAAGCGATCAGCTCAAAAGATGGTGAGAGAATTTTCAATAATGTTATTGATAGTGTGAACAACTTCTGAATATGAGAAAGTAGTCGCTGAGAAAGTACTCTTCACGAGCAGATTTTTCAAAAATAAGATTGTGATTCGCTTTTTGAAGAGATAAGCGAAATCTAGTTCTTCACGTGACGTGCTCAAAGTCTCTGAATAGTAAATTGACAGGCAAAGAATACGATTCTTTCTAGACTAGTCAGCTTTAGATCGATGTATCAGAATCATACATGCAATCTCTGTTATGATGAAAGATCATGTTTCGTGATCTCATGATTGATAAGTATATTATCTTTCATTCTTGCAAACGATTGCATCTTTGCTTTTGCGATGTAAGACATTTTGTATATTTTTCTGACGCAGAAGATTTGAAATGAGACAAAGTGCAGACATATATTGAACTAAGTGAGATGAGTGTTTGAGTCTCATTTCTGACTTCTTCTCAACTTCTGTTCTGACGTTCTTCAAACTTCAACTCTGACTTTCTTTGCTTCAATTATCGCTTCTCGTTCTCTAGTTTCGACTCTCTTCGCGCTTCAACAAATTTCGCAAGATGAAGACACATTGACTTGACTTGTGATTGAGTCGATGATGTGATGCACACATGCTTTATTCTAGAACTCAGCATAAAACTGATGTGAGTCAATGAAGAAAGCAAACATGTCGTAAGACATTATATGTCTTGAAACACTATGTCTTGAATCGCTGTGTGTCTTGAGTCACTATATGCCTGAAGACACATGTCGTAAGACATCATACGTCTTGAGACATATGTCACGAGACACTATATGTATTAAGACACATGTAGAAAGACATTATACATCTTGAAACATATGTCACGAGACACTATATGTATTAAGACACATGTAGAAAGACATTATACATCTTGAGACATCATATGTATCAAGACACTCGTAGAAACACACTACATGACTTAAGATCAACGTATTAGAACACTTCTACTTTTCTTTCTCTTGTACATTTAATAAAGATCGTACAGAAATAATTTTTGAATCAATATGTATTTCATCTTCGAATATATGTGATCGATTTTCTTTGATTCTATTGTAAATATTACATCATGAGCAGTAAAAAAAAACTCAAGTTCTTGTTACTCAATTCTGTCATTCTGATAAATAGTATGCAATCATTCTATTGCTTCGAAAGCTGATATTTCAATTTCAGCAGTTTTATTCAATCGTTTAAATAGTCACGTACAAGACTTCGTAAATCATCTCGCTGCTTATCAATTTTGAATACTAAATCACGATCAGTCTTGATACGCAAAGAGCGAATTGTACTTACTCATCATCAGCATCTTTTTCTTTTCACTCTGCATCTTTTCGTTGAATTCTTGCGCATTCTCAGCGTTCTCTTGCGCGATCTCGATATTCTTTGAATGTCTCATGTTCATCTTTGTTTGTAAAATCTTCTGCAAATCTGCGAATTCTCGATAAACAGTCTCACGTTGATCAAAAGACACTTTGTTCTTTTTCAAATAGATCGAAAAGATTGAGATGAAGAGAATCTATTCTGCGTGTCAGTGAATCAAACGAAAGCATCGATGAACGTCATCTTATTCAGATTGTTGCCTTTCAAGACATTATTAAGCAGCGACTCTACTGCGAGAGCAATCTCTGTCATTGTAAGTTTCTCATCAGTGAATTCTCAATCTCGCTTCATGCTTATCAATGTGTTGTACTTGTCAAATCACACGAATTCGAAGAGTACTAGTCTTGCGAGCCTTATAATCATGAATCAGCTGTTTCAGATACGACAAGTGTGCAATCATTTCAAACTCAGTGACTATCAGAAGAATGCTTTCATACTCGCTCACAGAGACACTGATTTCATAAGATTCACTGAATAGTATCAAATGAGAATCAGTCGCGTTCTCGTTCTCGTCGATCTCGACGCAATACAGAAGTTTTCATGTCAGTTCTTTACAAGATTCGATGAAAAGATTCAGTCTATTCTGCTTCTTGTGTGCTCAAGAAATCATCACGAAAGAATGACTCTGCACGAAGAATCAGAAGCTGACGAAAGAAATTCATAGATTGATGTATTGCTCAGCTTTGATCTTCAATGATTGAGAAAGATTGATGCTAATCTTGACAGTGTCATAGACGTGACTAATGAGAGCTCGAGCGCAATCGTGACGAAACGTTTCGCTTCGTCACAGTACACTGACGCATTGAACAACAGATGTGAAAAGAAACAGCGCAGCAGAGATATAGATGTACATGCAAGAGAAAAGCGACTTGAAGAACAGATGACGTCAGGTGAAACAGACAGAAAGCGCGATCAACGCTTGATGCATACGAAGAAAGATTTCGTAGAACGATCGACGCAAGAGAGAATGCAAGAGTAGTAGAAGAACACACAGCGATGATTTGATCTGAGTATGATTAGTTAGAAACGACGATGAAAGTAGCAACAAAGACTAACTATCAGTTCAAACAGATGCTCTGATACTTTTAATGAGAAAGTGATTCAATTGATCACGACGACAAGTACGTGAAAGAGATTGAGCGCGAACGTCATCAATCTCGTCGAGCGATGAACGCGTCAATAAGAATTCAAAGAAAACTCGAGAAGATCAGTCAGAAAACTAAGATGAGCGTCTGCAAAGAGCGAAATCATGTTGACGAGCGATAGATTTTCAACTTGAAGATCAGCTTTAGAGATCTTGAAAACTCGAAAGCTAAGACAGAAGACATTGATCATGATGTAGATCAGCTGAATCAGAACGTCGATTCAACTTCACGAACTCAAAAGTCGATGATGATTCAGAAAGTACGAATAAGTAAGATGCTTGAACGTAAGAAGAGAGATTTTTTTCCGAAATTGCACTGTATGAGAAAGAAGATTAACAATAATGAAGACAAAGAAGAAGTCGTTCGCGACAGTAGCATATATCTGAGTGACATTCATGAGAATACGAAGTCGAAGCAGTATTACAGAGAAGAGATGAAAAATCGAAGCGAATCAAAGAAGTGATAAGAAGAAAAACTGAGAAGAAAATAAAAAAATGTATTGAGACGTCAAGATTCTTTTAATACGTGAAACTGAGATTGAATAGAACTGATCGTGAGAACAAACGTAAAAAAAGTTGAGAAGAGAAAACATCAAGAGTATTAGAAAAGAAGCAGAAAATGATGATTCATAAGAGCAGAGCTAAATTGTCACCATTTTCGATGATGCGCTATATTTAGAAATCATTTCGAGAAATGAAAAGAATTTCAACTCACTAAATCGACGCAAAAAGTTCAGAAACAGAGATTTTATAATTTTAGATTGACATGTCAAGATATTTGCAAATTTCTAAAAAGAATCGTCTATACTGACTTGTGAAGTCTTCACACGAAGACTTCAGCTTAGTTCATCATTCACTTAAGTCAATTCTTTCGTCAATCATACTGAAGCAGTCAATGCTGAAAATGTTAGATTCTGATTGAAGCGACTAGATTGCAACTCATCTTCATTAGCTCGTTTATTGAAGAAGCAGACGTCGTCGTCGACAGAAATTCGACGACGTCGAAGTTGAAAGATCAACGATTCAAATTCTCGACATCGATAGCTTCATCGTCTTTGATGCATTTCTTCATGAGTTTCATCATGATTCTACTGAGCATTCTTACATCTCTAATACTGATCTCGTCTGACGAAGCAATCTGACAACAGCATTCTTGATTCGCTGTCATGTAATGTTAATGAAGTCTTCTGTGAACTGAGATTGAGATCGACTAATTTTGATGTCTTCTTCGACGCTTAAAAGAATGTTGAAGCAACTGAGAGATTTATGCTTCATTTTCTAAAAGATAAGATAAACAAGACTCTCAAGTATTTATTGCGATTAGCACATTCTTCATGACATTTCGTTTGCTAGATCTATCTGTTCGAGTATGACTGTCAATTCTTGCTCGTCAAAATAGAGAGAAGAAGCAACGATCTGAACAAGAGAGATGTTCATATGCTCGAGAATGACATAGAAGAATCTCTCGAAACTAAAAGATTTTAGAACGACAACGAAGTTGTCGTGTTAAATGTGATGTAACATGTAAAGCTTCTCGTGAGAGTCTGACCTCGAAAAACTTTTCACGACGACACGTTTGCGAAGAAATTCTTTTCGAACGACAACAGTAATGAAATGATCAAGCTTGAGCTGAAAGATCTTCTTGTAGCTTTTTCACGAAGATTCGTTTTTCATTCTCTTATATTCGCGAATCTCAAGCCTTGTATCTATTTCAATTCTCTGCAAAGAGAGAAATCTTTTTCTTTTTGAATCTTTGTTTTTAGAGATTGAATGATTCTGAAAATGTCGTTTCGATTCTGTGACATTGTCACGAAGCTTTGTAGTCAAAGTAGACTGCTCGACTTCTCTCAGATTTCTCATATTGAACAGAGTGTCGCGCTTGAAGAATTGAGAACTCATGCTGAATATTCATAAGAAATGAGAAAATGTTTGAAGATTTGATGTGATTGTTGAGTAGAAAATACAGTCGAGAAGAGAATGAAACGTTGAAAACAATGCAACGTATGAGTAGATCAACAATGATCAGAAAATTATTTAAAGCACAGAAAGAGAAACAGTTTCAAGTAGAAGAGTGACAGCACTTTTTGAAGTCTGTCAGAAACGACGCGCAATACAAAGTACAAGCATTGTCAGATTGCAAGACATTCTAATGTATCTATCTGTTTTTCATTCTTCATCAAGTAAATCTTCTTGAAATGTGACGAGCTTAAGCGCACAACAAAGAGTCAAGACTCGAGGCGAAAAAAGAGCTTAAGTACAAAGAAACGACTTGCGTCAGACTCAAGTGACTGCATTTTCGATGAAACGAGTCAGAGAAGCTTGATGACACGAACGTAGAAAGATTGAAATCAATATTTCGAAAAGAATGTCATTAACTTGACATACATAATCACATCTGTGCTGTTGTTGATCAGCAACATCTTGATGCTGCTATACTGATTTCAGAAATCTCAGCGAAAGCATTGCTGACTAAATCGAAGAGCGAATATTCGAAGCTAGTTTTTTCGATCGACTATCAGCTGAAATGTCTGCACGAACGACACAGAATTCAGGCAGAAAAAGAAGTTCTTTCTTCAGCGAATAAATGATGAACAGTGAATCTTTATCTCGCAGATACGATGAAACTCTTCTCAAAATCAACGCTTCTGATCTCTATCTTTTACAGACATCGATCGCGAGCTGAAAACATATCTGATCGAGAAGTATTTCAACGAAGAGAAGTTCGTCAACGACAAGATCTATCACAAGATACATCAATATCACTTTCAACACAATCTTAGCTTTGAACGACGATGATGAAATCGTCTGACTGCGTACGAAAAGAGATGTCTGAGACAGCTTTTTTGACACAATGAGCTGATCGCGACTTGCGATGCTCTGTTGAACATCACTGATCTTTGAGAGAATTGAAGAAATAGCACACTACACACAATCATGATCATTAAATGTGACGAGATGAGCAGATACTCGACGAGTGCTCTGATTTGCTTATTCTTTGATAGAAAAGTTTGCGCTATCTCAATCATATCAAGAAGGTCTGAGAGACGCTACTTCAGCAAGACAAGAACACAATGCAAAAGATGAATCAAGTCACAGTGAAAGCTCTGAAGCTGAAAGCATCACGATTATCGACGCTGAATGTCAAAGTTTTGCAAGATCAAGTGCTAGAAGGGAAAATATTCGACGCTTTTAGCGAGCAAGAGCGTGTGACAATATGAGACAGACTGCAAGTCGTCGACGATTTGATTTCTTCTCTGTTTACTTTCTTCGAGAACATCAAATATCTGAAAGCGTGCGTCAATTGCGTGAAACGATTGATAAGTCTATCTTCTCGAGACATCATGTTCATCACGCTGAAAAAGACGTTTTGCGACATAAATCAAAGAGCAGATTGAGCTGTCATTCAGATCACGAAATTCAGCTTTACATCTAGCTCGACAAGCTTGATGAATCGAGTGAATCTGAACTATCAACAGTTGCATGTTTATGTCATGCGTCACTATCTTCAAATGTCTAGAGAGCTCAAAGAAAAAGAGCTTCTTGCAAGACTGATGATCAATACAGATGAAACGATGCTGCGCGACTTTGCTGATCTGACTGATCGATTAGATTTCGAGTTTCTCGAGATTATCGCTCTAAAGCAATGTTCAAAGTCAACAATTGCAAGAGCGTGATTTGAAAGATTGAAGTCTCTGCTAGTCGCGAATGATGTCGATGAGATAAAGAAATGAAGATGTGAGCTATCACGCGTAGAGAATTATGTAGAGAATGACGAGTTTCTGTTCGTAAATCATCTACACAACGAGAAGAAGAAACAAGGCGAGAAGATTACATTCTTTTTCGTTTGAAAGTTCATCTACTTTGCACTCTTTGAGAGATCGTTATTCTTGATCTTGAATTCGATTTCTCGAGTTTCTGATTGCACAGACGAGAATATGAACAGATCGCAAGACGCACACATATCACAGAAAAGGCGAAAGCAAGAGCAGCAGAGACAGAAGCTGAAGAGACAGAAGCAAGAGCAGCAGAGACAGAAGCTGAAGAGACAGAAGCAAGAGCAGCAGAGACAGAAGCAAGAGAGACAGAAGCAAGAGCAGCAGAGGTTGAAGCTGAAGAGACAGAAGCAAGAGAGACTGAAGCAGAAGCAGAAGCAGAAAAGACAAAAACAGAAGATACTTAAAAGACTAGAGCAAGAGAAACAAGAGCAAAAGAGACAAGAATAAGAGAGCTTGAATAAGAAGAGATTAGAGCGAGAAAGACTACAAGAGAAGCAAAAATTGATAAAGCAGAAAAGATTAAAGAAAGAGAGACTGAAGAAAGAAGAGCAAGAAAGAAAGAAGAAAGAGAAGCGAGAAAGACAGAAGCAAGAAGAGCGAGAAAGACAGAAGCAACAGAGGCGAGAAAGACAGAAGCAAGAGAAGCGAGAAAGACAGAAGCAAGAAGAGCGAGAAAGACAGAAGCAAGAGAGGCGAAAAAGACTAGAGTATCAAAGTCTAGAGAATCAACAAAGACTACAGAATCAGCAAAGACTTGAACAAGAAGAATTACTCAAGAAAGAAGAACTTGATCAAGAGAAAACAAATCAGCAAACAGAACAAGATGTAAATTGAGACGAGACTTCAGCAAATCTGCTCTTGACAAAAAAAGCACGAAAGTCTGAGACTCAACTTGAGAAGAGATCAGATAACACAAAGATTTGCATCAACTTTAAATTTCGTGAAGAAGACTTCTGAAAAGATGCGTCATTTCTTATGATCGATTCATTCGATTCATTCGAGGTCGAGAGAGTAGCGAAGAAGAAAATAAGAGAAAAGATAAGACTTTTCGATATCGAGCTGCGCATGTTAACTTCACAGAAGTGTTATCAAGCTGTGATGATTGACGAAACTTACACTATACTCTTAATTCAAGAGTCAGAAATCTATATCAATGACGAGCTACAGATTTCTGCAATGAACATTCGCATTGACATCTTATCTCAACAACAACATATGCTGAAGAGAGTTGTCATCAATGATATATCTCAACTGCATCACGTGCGAAAGAAACATCATGAGAAAGTCTTCATATGAAATGAAATCACTCTGAAAGACACAAGATCGTCAATGAATTGATGACATACAGAGTTAGAATAGACTTCACACAGTCATCATATCAGAATCATCTCGTTTCGAAAATCACAGACATCGAAAACGATTCTTTCTTTCTATCATTAATCATCGAGCTTCTACGAAATTTGAAAGAACATGAAAGCTTTCATGAAGAAGCGAACAATGAACATATGACACGTAGTACATATCTAAAAACTACATTCGACGATTAAGAGCTTGCGAGCATTTTGTAGACTCACGAACGAATTGTGATTTCTCACACGATGAAAGATGATCATGAACGAGTCAATCTTGAGAGTCATTCTCGTCTATTAGAAAAATGTCGTCAAGAAAACATAAGTGAGCAAGAGATGATATCTTTAGTAAATTAGTGCAGCAGACATAGATTTCTTTGAGATCATACACATCTTGCGACACATTGTTTTATCGACTTCTATTATTGATCTGACCTAGCACGCGCGTTGACTCAGCTCATCGTACTACTATCGTTACTCTCAAAGTACTATAAGCACATTGACTGATCATGATGACGAGAGCTTTTCAAGAAGAACGCAGATGATCGACGAAGAAGAACGACAGCAAGATATACATCTATCTTCGCTTTTCTTGAAACTGACGATCAGTGTATAGCGAATTCTTCTTGCATCTATGTTCACTTGAGACGTCTTCGAGATTGATCTACTCAAACTCTAAAGATGATGTCATGAACATGCAGATTCGCTGATGAAAAAGAACTTAGAAAATATGATAGATGAGATTCTGAGCAAACTAGAAGCGAAGACTGATGACAATTTTGCTGAGAAGAGAAATCGCTTAAGCACTTATCTGAGACTTATACAGCATTCTCATTCTTGTTGATTTACTACATAGCGATTCGAATAAATAGACGTTAGAAGATGTTTTCTGCACGATAATTGTAGTCAAAATCTATTTACGCTACTGCACGTTGCATCAGATAGTGAGTAGTGCGACTTCGAGCTATCAGATCACGAGAGTTTCATTCTTCATGTTTACAATTTTGAAAGACATAACAAAACTAAGCGTCGTGTCTCATCTCAGTATAGACTGTTCGCTGAAACAGTCGACAAGCAGCTAGATACACAGAGAATACGACAATCATCAAGCAGTACTTGTTCATACTCTCATGTTTGCAATGAATTGAGCGATAAAACTAAAGCTCAGACAGTTCATTCAATTCAGAACGTGCTCAGCTTGCAGAGTCTAAAATGTTCATATCGTCAGAATCAGCAAAGAGCAAATCAGATGACTGTCATAGAAATCACTGACAATCTGCGAAGTCACTTCATTCAAGCTGTCGTTCTTCTTTGCATGCTGAATTCTGTTCGTGACGATCTCATGATACATGATCTTGATCAAGACTCACACAATATTGATATGTCAAGAGAGCGTTTACTGAAACGAAAGTTTCTTGACTTCTTCGCTCTCATTTGCGTCACAAAAAAGAACGATGACAGCGTCTCAGCGACGTGCATGAAGAAAGACGCGTCGCAAGAAACAGTTCTTCGAATTGTCAGCAACTTCGAAGTAGATGAAAGAATCTTGAGTCAACTTCGCGAGCTTGTGAATACGTTGAACAGCATCGAGAGTGAAGATACGATACTCTCTGTTTCTATAACTGAACATAAATTGATTGTTGAACTAATATCATTATTTTCTAGTTCTCGTTGTATCTGACGAAGAAGTCAAGATTTTAGTCAGAATTGTAAGACTTGACATGATAAAGATTTGATACTATCTAAAGAATCTTCGTGATGTCAAAGATATCTTCGATGAGTGTATTTCAGCTGTTGAATCACGTATCATAGAATCTTTCACGTCGACATCTACTTCTCAGCAATTTCTGAAATGATTTGAGCACATCTTCGCAATCAAGAATTTGTCTGTTAATTCGAAGCTTGAGATTCTAATTCGTTATATTTAATGAGTTCAGAAAGTCAAAAGTCACTATCTTGACTTTCTTAAAACTGCATTTTTTGACAAGGTTCAGTCATTATCTCGATGAGTTTATACGATTTTCAAGCTGAAACGATATGATATTGCTTTCAGAGCGCTCGTTCAACTCGCTTATGAGCTTTCTGCTCTTCTCAACTCTATGATTGTTGAGTCTGTAACTGCGTCGTCAAGAACGTCATTTACTATCTTCGAGAATGAGATATCTCTAATCTGTGTTCTACGTAGAATAGTTGAAGCTCGTACGAAGAAATACATCTCTCGTCTTGCTAGCGTCTGAAACGTAGTGAACGTAGAAAACTATTTTCAAAGAGCATGTTTCTTGAATCTAATTGTTCATGCTGAGATGCAGCTTGTCAATTTCTACAATCACAATCGACAGTGCAAATCATTCTTTCAATTCATTGAAGTGAGCAAGAAGTCTTGCTATCTCTGTCACATATTTCTGACAACTCATCTCGAGTTCTTTTGCGTTTCATTCTGTCATCAAAAATTATATCTATCGTGAATTTCTCTTCAACGACTGATCTTAGCGTCTACAGACAATATAAGATCATTATAAGAGAGTTGAGCAAGTTGATGAAGACAGCAGCAAAACACGATCTAGCAGATCGCTTAGATGACGAACGCAGATCTGTTTCTTTGAATTTCACTGCGAAGATTTCTCTCTCTGACTTGACAAAATCTGCAAGAATGAGAACTCAAATTCTTGCTGAATCGCAGAATAACTTTCAACTCAGATCGAACACAGCGATGAACGAGAACATTGCAATAGAGAAAGCTGTCACGATTGAGAAAGAGACTTTCGAATCTGCATCATCTTTTCGCTCAATCGATGTAGTTAATCTCACGTCATACATGAAAATCGAGTCGATAACGTTGAACAGAACAGAAGTAGCTACATCAACAGAATGATTCTTGACAAACAACAGCTCAATCTCGATTCTGACAATGATTTTTCATTTCATACGAACTGATGATGTCAATAAACAAGACATAATCAGCATGAAAGATATCTTTGATTCTTCTACTAACTGCTTGTCGTGAGCCAAGCTGCTCGAGATTCTAAAGACTGATCATGACTTGAGAATGACTTTTAAGAAGAGTCAAGAAGTCTTGATGATCAACAATCAGATTCGCGTGAGCAACGAGCGACAATTTCTTGCCTGTCTGCAGTATCTGCATAACTCGAATATATCAAATTCGAAGACTCTCGTATATGACGTTAGTGAATTAGTCTTTTCAAAGAATGAATTGACACTTCATCAGCTGTGACATTTTAGCAAGAAACTTCAAGTCAGTCAAAAACGACACTGACTTCTCTTTGAATAATCTGACTTGATAAGAAGTTCACAGAATATAAAAGTATAAGAAAGTGAAGTCGTAATATGCTATGTATCGTGAGTGTAATCAGATATCTTCGCTAAGTATAAAGTGACTAATATATGTGAATAACAGTGTTCATCACTCACTTACTCTACGTCTCATTTCTTAATCATGCTCTCATCTAGTGTGATCGTTGAGTGAAGGTTTGACTGGGTTGAATGTGAATTCTTAACAGAAAACTCAGATCATTGAAATCTACTTTTGTCGTGAAGAGATCTGAAGAGTGCTTGAAGAAAAGATGTGCATGTCTCTTTGATCTGAGTTATGAGCAGAGTAAGAAATTTCTTTTTCTTGACAACATGCACAGCACAGACAGAAGTCAAGAGAGCAGCATTCAACTCGTTTTCGTGAGAAAGTCTGTTTATCTGACTTATTTTGACACACAAGTATTCAATGATCGTGACAACGAATCTATTGCCTCGAGCTCTTCGACAGAAGAATCACATCGATCAGACGACTTCTATTATAGATTAGTTGTTACTGATCTACTCGAACGACGAATTAAATGATCAGAAGAGAGAAAATGATGATCAAGATCGAGATTCAACGCAAGAAGATGTAAATCAAAGATACGCACTTCAAGAGCAATCAAGCACGAAAGAAACGTGAGAGAATCAAGATCAATAATGTCAGATCATTGAAGAGTAACGAGAGAAAGAGAGCTGTCAATGATGACATCATCAAGAAAGATCACATACGAAAGAAGTAAATTGTATTAATCTCGAATATTTCATTTACATGTCTTAACATCTTTTGCTATAGTTCATGTTTTAAACAAATCTACTGCTATCAACAGAATCTGTGTTTCATCAATCATATATGCGTTGACAAGCGATCGAGTAAAATATGTCTTAAGTATAACATTAACTCAAGAAATGACTGCTGTCTAGAATGTCACAACTCGTCGACTGCTTTGAACTCATCGCTTTAAGTATCAGACTTGAACGAAGCGTCTGAGATGAGACTACGCAGTTTCAACGTTCTCGCAACGTCTTGTTCAAAGATTTGAATCACTCATTCATTCAACAAGTTTATCGTCATAGCTAAACTTCTAGTCTTCTCATTTTTCACCATTCATTCGCAAATTCGAAGCTCAATCGACGTCTCAATACTGCATCGATCGTATCATCTCTTCTATCTCTTTAACTCGATCATCAAAGTTTGCAATCAATCGATTTGAGATCTCTTCTAGTCTCTTCAGATGATTCTTTTCGACAGCGAGCTTTCTTAAGATCATTCTCTGCATCTTCAGCATGCATTCTTTCATGTCTAATGCTTTCGAGAGTTTCGAGTTCAAGACGAATAATTCGTTGAGTCATTCGCGACGCTTCGCTCAACTTTGACTGCGAAACTTCTTTCTCTTTTGAATTTCCTCATCTTGAGTGACCAGTCATTTTCTTCGAAATCGGTTTGACTTTTCGTGTTCTGTCGTGAGTCTCGATTCTTCACTTGCGTTGAACTCAAGGTTTGAGCGCAACGAGCGATCTGAGTATGATGAATGTGATTGCGATGTGCTGATGAATTTCGTCATGTCGAATTTGAAGAAGCAACTCGCGAAGTAAATCAATGCAGCTTTAAATCTAATTGCGTCTCTTTTCAACAATACAGCAGTTCGAATCGATTCATTTATCTTCATCGATGATTCGACTTTTCATTCTTGCTCTTGCTTGACATTTACTTCTGACTCTGACATTCACTTCTGACCTCAGCATCTACTTGTAGATATAGATATCGCTGTCTACTAACTCAAGTCTATTGAGTAAATTGCTCTCATTTCTAGACTTATAATAAGTAATGACGACTATATACTCTGCACAAAGACAATATACAATCTTTACGAAAACGCAGTGTGTTTAGCATAATTTTATAGTATCAATTCGACATTTTCATAGAGTTCTTCACATAGAACTCTTCTAGAAGCTAGATCAGATTAATAGTGATCGAAGAAACAGAATTCTATTTAGTTAAACAAAACGCAAATCAAGAATCAGTGCATGTTTATTTAAGCGTGCTATCATATATTATTGCAAAAAGACAGTCTTTTAGCGAGACATTTGACTCTAGACGCGCTATTCGCTCGAAGCACAAGACACAAACAAAGCTGAAGCTTTCTCAATACTAGTATTCTGCTGACTTACTGCTCATACCTCGCATTCGTCTAATAATATTACAAGCGAATACAGTCAGCTTCTTCTTCGTTAGAATTGTTATGACAGTCAGCAGCTGTTCTCACTTGATAGTTCATCATGTACTCTTCGCAGCTTCAAGCCTGAGTTTGATCATCATCTTGACTCAAGTAACTCAAATTCAGCTGTTCTTGTTTCTCTAATGAACGAGACATCTGAATGAATTTGAAATTCTCTACATTGTTTCAATTGCTATCTTTTTCAAACCTTACATTCTGCGAATAAAGAAGAGTTTCATCGAGCTGATCATCTTTGCAGTCGAGTTTCGTGAAAACATTTAAGATAAGCGTTGAACGAGTGTAGATCAAAGAGTCTTCATTGATTGTCTGCATTATGATCAGAAAAAGCGAGTTTGAACACTAGTTCATATTTACTTACATCAGCATTAGATGCTTGATTGTCTCTCATCTGAAGAGCAGCAGACTCACAAGCACTTTGAAGTGTCGATACAGCATCGACGAGTGCATTGACTAGATAGTAACAGAATAGAAAGACGAGACAAGTCTTTAAGACGCTGATAGATATCATGTTAATTTATCAGGTGAAATGTGAACGTATGACACTTTGCAAAATCAATAGATTAAAAGAATTTGACTCGAGAAAAGTTTTTATCGTGACAATATTTGATCACATTCAATTCTCACTTCTATTATATTTGATTTTGAAGCTTATGTAGAATTTTCATGAACATTCAGAAAAGACTTTCTGTGAAACATCAAAAAAGAGACTTCTTCTCTACAGAGTTCAGAAGAATGCTCAATTATTATATTCAGAAAGATTCGCGAAAAGATGTTTCTTTAAGCAGCTATGAATGAGCTTTCAAGTCATCATTTTCAGTTCGCTGCTGATTTCTCGTCAGACATTGTGTTTAGATCAGACATATTTGATTATGATGTCACAACAGACAACACACGAATTGAAAGTGAGACATAAAGTCGATCGTCATCGATGATAGAAGAACAGCGACAAGAAGTAATTCATGACGAAGTTTCAAAGATTGCAATGTCAAAAACTACATCTCTGAGAACGAGAATAATCAGAGACAATTGACATGTCATCTTTCAAGATTCTCGAGTAAAGCAACGACTGTCATCAATACATTCTGCATTTCATCGACGATCAATTTTTGACAAGGCGAATGATGTTGCTGCTCTGAATGATCAGATCGCAAAAAATGAAAGAATCACATTCATTTACAAGCAGCTATCTCATTAACTTCAGATATCAAAGCAAAATTGCTCTGCTTCTTCAGCGAAGCGCGTGATAAAACTTACAAGAATGAATGACTATTTACTGCAAGAGCTGACTTATCACAAAGATACTTGAGCAGCTGATATGAAGTTTCACGAGACAGTGATCGATTTGCATGTGAAATTGAACGATGCATTGAAGAAAAAATCTCAAAAGCGAGCAGACGCAGAGTCTACTTTACTAAGCTATTGAGATATTGATTTTGATGATGAAAATGTCAAGAATATCATTTTCTAATAGCTTTCATCTTTATCTCATTTTGTAGAAACGAGCGAGTTCAGCGCTGAAGAAAGACTCGATCTGACTGAAGTATCTGATCTTCGTTGCGAGATACATAGTAGATCAGAAGCGTTGAGTTCAGACATAGCGATTTCATTGAGCTAGTCTTCGTTGTTCACTATCAGATCTAGATCTCATCTCAATTCTAAAGTGTCAGAACTGATCATAGTCTAGCAGTAAGTGAACTATATAGCTATTCGTAGATGAAACATTAGCTGAAACGTGATAAAAGAGTTCTTTCTCAGACACAGCTTTCTTTAAGCATTCGAAAGTGAATTGCATGACATTCATTTTTGTTTCGCGATTCTGATGACTGAGCTTTTCAATAAGAATTGCGACATTGTTCTACAACTAGAGACATTCAGAAAAGAGACGACATTCATTCACTGCTTTCGAGAATCGATTTATTTTTCAAGAATATATATTGTCATTGTGACTTCAAAAAAGAACGGTCAAAGCATCTCTTTATATCTTCATGACAAAAGTTAGAACTCAGCAACACATTGATCGAGAGAAAGTCAGAAAGCGAACAAAAAGTCTCTTCAAAAAGATGAACGAGTTGACACAGATAGCGAACGCAAAGATCTACTTCGTCATGAATCGCAACGAAAGATATCAAATCTACAAATCGACTGATCAACTTGAATGATCGTCGTCGAAACAAGAAATGATAAATCGCTCAATCACAAAGATTCGCGCATTGTTTAATTCTATGATTCTAGAAGAAGCATTATCTCATCTCAAGATATAAAGATCTCGCGAACTTTGAGCCTGCGAATAACGAGGCAAGAAACCAGAGAAACACTGAAGAAATCAACAGCGAACACATGATGAAGCTCAAGCTTGAAGATGACGATGATTTCATTGATTATCAGCGACGCATTTTCTCTGTTCTCAAGCCTTCAGTTCTGTCGAGATCATCAGCTGAACGAATGTATTTCTCGTCTCGACTTTCATCTTAGATAACATGCAGATCAAACATCTATCTATCATAAAGACTCAAATTGCAATCGTCTCATCTAAATTTCGAAAGTTCTCTGTGAAATAGCTTCATCTCGATTCTCATTCAATTTGACCTATGCTCGATTAACAAAATATGAACTGTCTTCTTCGTGTCTCGTATCATATGAAACACATATTGCTGTTCAAGACTAGTACTACTCGTATATTTGACGTCGCACTGTGTGACAATGCTCAAGATTCTTCGATCACACTCTAAAGAATAGTGTCGTAAAGTGAGATCAGATCTCTGCGAAGTCTTCGACAAGAAGTTGTTGAAGCAAAGACATCACATTCTGAAACGCATGATTAAGAAGAATCTCGATGACGCGAGTCGCTCATCATCGCAAGTCGAGTTCGTGATTGAGATCTTTGAAGTCTCTCTTTTGCAAGTCTATGAAGTTATTATCAATATGTCACTGTTCTACAGTCATTTCTTCTTCAGAACATCAGTTCGCAACGAGATCTATCACGATATTAATTAAGCTGTTGATTGTTTCATTGATGTTATCGATCGTCGCTTCAGTTGCTTTTCCTTGATGAATCGCGATTGTAGAAGTCTCTTCAAAGTTCGAAATGCTAGTAAGAAGTTTTATTAAGAATGAATATGACTTCAAGTCTTTGAATCAGTCAGCTTTCAGAAACGTACATTTCGTGAGTTTTGTCGATCGAAGAAAGAAAACGTCGACAGTCTCTCAACGTGACATAATATTTTAGCACGTCTTGACTTGCATTAGCGTGCTTACATGATCATGTATTAGTTGTATTATATCTGACGCTATTATTCTTTCAGATTAGTCTTTCGAACTGACTGTGATGCATCGCACAAGAACTTCAGAAGTTTTCACGATCAGTTGCGCTCGTCTCGTTACGTTTATTGTTGTCTAGCACTGTCTTTCACTGCTCGATGTTGCCTGAAGACTGCTTCTCACTCATTCTCTTTTCTCTCTCATCACTCATCATCTCAGTAAGCTAACATGAACAAACTCAGTCAGGTACTGGCACGAGATCTTTCGAAAGACGTGCCTAAATCATTTCGTGCTCTAGCAGATCATAGTGACGTTTCTCGCACTACTCTTCAGCATCATGCACACGATTGACGGTTCAAGAAAGAGAAGACTCAAAGTCAACACTATCTCTACTCGTGAAAAGCGAAAGTTCTTGTTAAGTTCTTGATACAACAGAATGCTCTTGAACGCTCTGTTCGAATAAAGTATATACGTTCAATAGTCTTCAGTCTCGCTCGTCAGCAACTCTCAACAAACAGATCAAGTAAGTCTTCGAGCAAGAACTGGTCACAATTTTTCTACAAACGTCATTCAGAACTCAGAGCGAGTAAGAGTGAGACGCTGAACTGAAATCATTACGACATCTATAATAAGATCGTGCACTGGTTCGAGATGATCGAAAAGATACTGCAGAATTCGACCGTTCTACAGAAAAATGTGTATAACATGAACGAGACTGACATCATGCTTTTCAAGCTCAACTCTATTAAAGTTCTTGTCGATAAGAATAATAAGCGAGGCTATAGAGACGCGCGTGTTAAGCGCACGACGATAACAGTCATCGAATGCGTAAGTGCAGTGAGTAGATATTTGAATTTCATGATAATCTGATCAGCGACAACTCATCGAGTCAACTGAATCACGTACTTCACTTCTGAATGGTATTATGCGTACTTCGACACTGAATACATCGACTTCTATATCAGCTTGCAGTGACTCAAGCTTGTGTTTGATTCTCAAATCAAAGAGCGCGCTAATCAGAAATCTCGATGTTAGGACTCTCCCGCGTGTGATTACATAACAGCAATGATTAGGTAATCATTAGGTAATCAGGGTCTCGGAATGATCGCTCTGATCGCTCGGATCAGGAGTGATCGCAGTGAGCATGGCGAGCG
>JAABUS010001955.1_pt1 | contig 41597 bp, 38 predicted proteins | sample 5560161 | NCBI WGS metagenome assembly JAABUS01 (sample SAMN10711885, study PRJNA513376) | rock metagenome | isolation source: Antarctica rocks | place: Antarctica: Victoria Land, Trio Nunatak nord | collected 2016-01-04
GGAGAAGGTCCTCACCGACAACGGCAGCTGCTACCGCTCGCAGCTGTTCGACGCGGCGCTGCCCGACGGAGCCCGGCACCGGTTCACCCGCCCCCACCACCCCCAGACCAACGGGAACCTCCAGCGGTACAACCGGACCCTCGGCGCCGAGTTCGCCCACGCCCGACCCTGGACCTGCGAAACCCAGCGCGCCGACTACCTCCAACGCTGGCTCATCCACGACAACTACCACCGAGCCCACACCGCCATCGGCAACCGGCCCCCGGCCACCCTCGCCCCGACCACTGTCACCAACGTCATGATGCAGAACACCTAGACGTCGATCGCGACGCGACCGGACCACTGGTCACCGTATGCGCGGCGGCAACCGTGGCAGGGGCAGTGCCGGTGATCGCGCTGACGCGAGGCATAAACCGGGAACTGATACTGACCGCGGGCCTGGTGCCGATTAGCCAGCTCTTCGGATCTGAGCATGGTGGGTGCGACGCGCCGGTAGCGCTCGTCTGCGCTGAAAGAGGTCGAAGCCCTCGAGGATTAGAAGCGACTAAGCACCTGATCTGCACGCCTCGACGAGATGAAATCGTAGTTACGACTGCCGACGGGCCGGCAAGTTCGGTGTGCCCGGGGCGTGTCCTGGCTGCGGAGCGCAGCAGCGACGGGCTGCTGCTGACGTGGGAGCGCAACCGGTAGCAGGTGGCGTTGTGTCCACCGCGGAAGTGGTGCCGCTTGGGCAGCCCAGCGGCTGAGAGCTTCGCGCGCGCGGTACCACGCGAGCCGGAGGTGACGACCCTCCACTCATGCGGCTCCAAGTTCGCGAGAACCTCGGCCGCGCGGGCCTCAGTGTCACGGTGGCGCGACTTCAAACTCGATCGCCACGGCAACGTCAAGGGCAGTGAAGACTCCGCCGGCGGCTACAGGGCGCGCACGGTGGACTTGCTGATTCCGCCGAGTGCTGTGGCCGACGACGGCTCGGGTAACGACAGCTCCGCGGCCCAGCGCTTCATTCAGCGCTGAAGGTCTGCGCCGAGTCGATGAGGTTCCCGTCCATGTCGAACAACAAACCGGCCGTCTCGAGCTCGACCTCCGGCACGTCGTACTGCGCGGCGTCCTCGTCCGTCAACTGGTGATGGCGCCGGACATTGACGCTGCTCCGGCTCAGCCACGAGGGGCCGGTAGTCCGTAGGCCCGGAGGTATTCCGGGACGTTCCAGTAGAAGGCGCGGAAGTCGGTGATCTGATCGCCGCTGACCGTGACCTGCTGGATCATCGGTGCCTCGATCCGCGTCCCGGTCTCGCGGGCGACGGTGACGAGCGTCAGGCTCGCCACCACGGTGTCGCCGTCGGTGAAGAACCTCGGATCTTGGACCTCGACGCTCTCGTTGAGCTCGCTCATCTTGGTCGACCAGCCTTCGAAGCCGTCGCGGCCGTGCCAGTCGCCGCCCCACGGAAGGTCGAGGGAGTGGTGCAGCACAACGTCTGCGGCGAGCGTGGCGGCCATGCCGTCGAAGCTCGCGCCCATCTCGCGTCCCCCGGCCTGCATGTACTCACGCTCGGCGGTGTAGAAGCGCTTCAGCACTGTTGCGGGGTGGGTTCGGTGTGTGCTCACGTTCTGGCTTTCCCGAGGACGGCGAGCGTCGCGTGGGTATCCCAGTAGAACGGCTCGATCCGAGCGATTCGGTCCTCTCGGACCGTGATCATCTGCAGCAGCGGGTAGGTGACGTCGGCGCCGGTCGCCCTCGCCTTGGCCACGACGGTCGAGCGCGAGAAGACCGTGGACTCGTCGGCGACGAAGATCTTGGGATCGGTCACCGACAGCGATGTCCACGCCTCGCCGAAGGCGTCCATCCAGCGGCGGTAGCCGTCGTGGCCACGCCATTCGCCGGCGTACGGCAGCGACTCAGGCTGGACCATCACACAGTCGGGATCGAGCGTAGCCGCCATCGGACCGAAGTCGCCGCCGTCCTGCAGGTAGACGGTCTCCGCGGCGTAGAAGCGCTCGAGGACCGCGCGGGGATCGCTCATGAGCCGTTCTCGAGGCCGAAGATCCGCAGCGCGTTGGTGCGACCGACCCGGCGCTTGTCGTTCTCGGAGAGCAGGCACCCGTCGAACCACTCGGCGGCGTCCTGCATGGTCTCGAATGGATAGTCGGCCGAGAAGAGTACGCGGTCGACCCCGATCTCACTGATGGCGTTCTTCAGCGCGTTGGTGTGGAAGTGGCCGCTGGTGGTCAGGAGGAAGTTCGCCGCGAAGTAGTGACTGACCGGCTTGCGCGCCCGACCGAGGCCGACGCCCTCTCGTTGCTTGGCCAGGCGGTGCTCCAGCCGCGGAAGCATGAACGGCAGCCCCTCGCCGAGATGCCCGAGGATGATCTGCAGGCCGGGGTGCTCGTCGAAGAGGCCACTGAGCATGAGCCGCACCGCATGCGTGGCGGTCTCGTGGCCGAACCCCCATGCCGAGCCAACCAGGCAGGCGTACCCGTCGTACGCGCGCTGCTGGGAGGGCAGCGACTCTCGCGGATGCAGGTAGACGGGGACGTCGAGCTCGGCGGCCTTGGCCCAGAACACCGCGTTCTCGGGCGCGTCGAGGTAACGGCCGGTCTGGGCATCGCCGACGTTCGTGTAGCCGTTGACCATCGCGCCCTTGGCGCCGAGCTGCGTCACCGCCCGCTCGAGCTCGGACGCGGCCTGCTCAGGGGCCTGCATGGCGACCGCGGCGAAGCACGCGAAGCGGTCCGGGTGGGCGGCGACGAACTGCTCGTGGAGGTGGTCGTTGACGGCCCGGGCTGTCTCGACCGCGAGGTCGGCGTCGGTGATCGACTGGATGCCGGGCGAGGTGAGCGACAGGATCGACTGCTCGATACCGCACGCGTCCATCTCCGCCAAGCGGGCGTCGACATCGACGAGGCGCTCCTGCACCCAGGTCATGTAAGCCTCGCCGTTGCGAGCGGCCTCACCGGACTCGTCCCAGAGCCCGTTGACCTCGGCGGTCGACATGTGCTCCTCGAGAGCGATCTTGTCTGGCATCGACATCATCAGACCTCGATCGTCTCTCCGCCGGGCTCGGCCTGGATCGTCCACGTGCCCCCGGATCGGAACGTCCGGGCCGTGGCGAACGTGTCCTCCATGAACCGGAACTCGGTGATCTTCCCGTCGACGACTCGAGCGAAGATCGAGAACGGCGACGTCGTCGCCTGCTTCGACGTGATCGAGCGGTAGGTGAAGTGGCCGAACACCGCAACCCGCTCGCCGGCGCCGAAGATCTCGTCGACGCCGAAGTTCTCGTTGATCCAGTGGCGGATGACCCCGCCGAAGGCGCCGACGAAGGCATCGGGGCCGTAGGAGGTCCCGGCCCACGGCGCGATGCGCTTGAGCTCGGGGTTGTCGAAGTTCAGGGAGACGTACTTGGCGTCCGCGGCGACCAGCTCGCGGACGACCCGGCGGATGTCCTCGTCGCTCGAGGTGTTGGCTAGGAACTCCTGGATAACGTCGACCGGCGTCCTGCTCATCGGCTCGCTCCTTCGGGGTCGAGGACGTCGTTGACTTCGGCGACGTCGTAGTAGATGGGCCAGAAGTTGCGGACCAGCCCGTCGGAGATCTCGACGAGCTCGACCATCGGCTCGTCCATCACCCGTCCGGTAGCGCGCGAGGTGGCGACCTGCCGCATCGAGACGACGACGCGGTCGTCGCCGCCGACGGGCTCGTAGAACTGCAGGTCGGAGAGCTCGATCGACGCCCAGGTGCGGCTCAGCTGCGCGAAGAAGTCGCGGAAGCCGCCGTGCCCGACCCAATCGCCGCCGTAGGGGAGGTTCGCAGCCTGACGCATCACCGCGTCCTCGGCCAGCAACGGGACGAACGCGTCGAAGTCGCCGCCGCCCTCCGGTCCCCCGGCGGCCATGTAGGCAGCCTCGACCTCGAGGAACCGCTTGAGGACGTCCACGCTGGAGGACCTGCGGAGGCGGCCGAGTACGGCAGCCACGAGGGTCAGCTCGTCGAGCATCCCCGCCGCGCCGGTCCGCAGCTCGTCGTTGGGCACGAAACGCCCGTCGTGGAGGAACTGGGTGACGAACGGAATGTTGACTGCCTCGGTCAACGTCGTCATGCGCAGGGCGCCGGCGATCTGCTTGAGCATCTGCGCCGACCTCGTGCCGGCGGCGACTCCTCCGTAGGAGACGATCCCGACCGGCTTGCGCGCCCACTCCTGGTGAAGGTAGTCGATCGCGTTCTTGGTCGCCGCGTTGACGCCGTAGTTGTACTCGGGGATCACCCACACGTAGGCGTCGGCGCGGTCGACGATCGCCGACCAGCGCTTGGTGTGCTCGTGCTCGTACTCCCGCAGCCTCGGGTGCTTGGCCTCGTCGAACATCGGCAGTCCGACCTCGACGAGGTCGACCATCTCGACGTCGAACCCACCGTGCTCGCGTGCGACGCCTTCGAACCAACGCGCCACGGGCTCGCCGACCCGCCCGGGCCGGGTGCTGCCGATGATCACCTGCACCAGCGGGGAGCTCATCGGCCGGTCACCGTTCCCGGGTGGAGCTGGATGTGCTTGTACTCGATGAAGTCGTCGATGACCGCGGGCCCGCGCATCCGGCCCTGTCCGCTGCCCTTGAACCCGCCCTCCTCGAACTGGTCGTGCAAGACGGCCCAGTCGTTGACCCACACGGTGCCCACCTCCAACTGCAGCGCGACCCGCAGTGGGCGGTCGATGTCGCGCGAGAAGACGCTCGCGCTCAGGCCGTACTCGGTGTCGTTGGCCAGCGCGACCGCCTCCGCTTCGTCGTCGAAGACCTGCATCGTCAGCACCGGGCCGAAGACCTCCTGCTGCACGATGTCCATCGCGTTGTCCGACACCTCCAGCAGCGTGGGACGGTAGAAGGCGCCTGCGGCCAGCGCGCCCTCGGTGACGGGGCCTCCCCGCACGACGACGCGGGCACCGGCCGCAATCGCCGCCTCGACGATCCCGTCGATGCGCTGGGCGTTGTCCTTGTCGATGACCGGCCCCATCTCGCTGGCGGGATCCGAGGCCGGCCCGACCTTGACAGCCTCCAGGCGCCGTGCGAGGCCAGCTCTCACATCGTCGGCGATCGCACGGTGCACGAGCAGGCGGCTGCCCGTCATGCAGAACTGACCGGAGAACACGGTCAGGGCCGTGACGACCAGCGGCAGCGCGTGCTCGAGGTCCGCGTCCTCGAAGAGGATCGACGGAGCCTTGCCGCCCAGCTCGAGCCCGAGGCGCTTGAGATGCTCTGAAGCGGTGGCGGAGATCGACTTTCCGGTCGCGGTGCTGCCCGTGAAGCTGATGGCCGGCACGTCGGACGACCGAACGAGCGTGTCGCCGGTGACGCGTCCGCCGGTGAGGATGTTGACGACACCCGCCGGCAGCTCCTCGGTTTCGGAGATGATGCGGGCCATCAACGCGTTGGTCTGAGCGGTCTGGCTGGGCAGGCTCATGACCGTCGTTGTTCCAGCCGCCAAGGCCGGGGCCAATGAGCGGACGCCGAGCGCGGCCGGCGAGTTCCACGGGGCGATGATCCCGGCCACGCCGACTGGCTGGCGGACGACCATCCCCAGATCGCCGTCGGTGATCTGGCTGGCGCGGCCGGCGTCGGTGAGGGCGAGAGCGGCGTTGAATCGCAGCGTCTCCGGGACGATCCCGACCTCGAGGCGCCCGTGCGCGTGAACCTTGCCGTTCTCGCGGCCGAGGATCTCCACCAGCTCGTCCAGGTGGGATTCGAAAGCGTCGGCCATGCGGTTGAGCACCCGTGCGCGCAGGGCACGATCGGTCCTCCACCGCGGCTGCTCGAACGCGCGCTTAGCCGCGGCGATCGCCTGCTCGGCCTCGTCGGCCCCAGCCATCGCGTACGTGCCGATGACACGCCCCGTCGCAGGGTCGACGCTCTCGCGGTGCTCCGCTGAGTCCGTCCAGGCCCCGTCGATCCAGTGCAGGGCCAATGCCCGCTCGTTCTGCGTGTCGTCGCTGATGTCGGTCGGGGCTGTGCTGGTCATCGTCTGCCTCCTTCTTAGAATATGGAGTCGTGGTCACGGCGAGGCGACGCGCAGGACGGGCCTGGTCGTATTGCTATGTTCCATGTCTTTGACCGCGTCCTTGAGGTCCGAGATGCGTGAAGGCGCACCAGCCGCTCGAAGACAAAGCGCCTGTCGGCGGGCAGCACGATGAGGTCGACCCAGTCGCGGGCCAGCTCGCGGGACTGCTTGACATTGGTGCGCTCTGCGGTAGCCGTCATCTCGGTCCTCTGGTCGCGTCGGGGGTGCTGGTGGATGGGTCCTGCGGACGCCGCGTCAGGGGGAAGGCGTGGTGCCGGGCCACGACGGCCACGAGCAGCGCAGGGACGACAAGCACGAGCAGGGCCAGCGGGAAGAAGGCTGCGCCGGCCGCTGCGAGCAGGAGGCCGCCGAAGACCCCGCCGCCGAGGATCGCAAGGTTCCAGGTGGTGGAGACCAGGGCCGCGGTGACGTCGACGTCCTCGCCGGAGGCGTCCGCCGACGCGGTGTTCAGCTGGGTGGAGGCGCCGCCGAAGGTCGCCCCCCATACCACTACGGCAGCGTAAAAGACCGCCGGTACGGTGCCGGCGATGGCTAGCGCGATCGCGGCGAGCGCGAACCCAGCCAGCGAGGCGAGCAGAAGAAGGCGCAGCGCCCGGTCGACCAGTAACGCGGTGACCCAGATGCCGGCCAGCGAGGACAGCCCGAAGACCAGCAGGATCGAGTCGACCCGGCCGGGCACGCCGACGGCTGAGAGGTATGGGGCGAGATAGGTGTAGAGGATGTTGTGCGCCAGCATCCAACCGAGGACGACTGCGAGGACCGGCAGGACGCCCGGGGTGAGGACCACGCCCCGCAGCGGGGTGCGGGTCGAGGCGTCCTGGCCAGGAGCGTCCGGCACTCCCAGGAGGACCCAGCCGCCCAGGACGACGGCGACCAGGGACAGGGCCGCGAAGGTCCACCGCCACCCGACCACCGACCCGCCGAAGGAGCCCAGCGGCGTGCCGACGGACAGGGCCACCGGGGTGCCGACCATGGCCACGGCCAGCCCTCTGCCGGCCAGGGCGGGCGGGACGATGCGACGCGCGTAGCCGGGAATGAGTCCCCACAGCAGCCCCGAAAACCCGCCCGCCACGAACCGGATGGCCAATGCGAGCCCGTAGTCGCGGTTCACGGCGGTCGCGGCGTTCGCGATCAGGAAACCGGTGATGCCGACCAGCATGAGCGGCTTGCGCCCGCGGGTGCGCGTCATCGCCACGGCGGGGACGGCCGCCAGCACAGTGCCGGCAGCGTAAGCGCTGACCAGCTGCCCGGCCGCTGCCTCGCTGACCGCGAGCCCGCCGGCGATCTGCGGCAGCAGGCCCGCCGGCAGAGTCTCAGTCATGATAATCACAAAGCCGGTCAGAGCCATTGCCAACAGCGGCGCCCACGGCAACCGCGGCTCGCCCGTGATCCGTCCACCCGGGGATTGAGCTGCGACGGCAGAACCGGCGGCTGCGCGGGGGGCGATCTGACCCTTCTGTCCCCCTTCGACAAGGGCGTCCTTGTTCACTAGCTCTTCACTATCGTTGATGCTGTCGACGGTGCAGTCGCGACGGCCGAGGGCAACACCACCGACGCCGCTGACGAGTACTGCACGCTGATGCTCAACGCCCACATCCCAGCCGCTGTTCCTGGCTGTGGTGGCGCACCGGTGAGGCGAGGAAATCCGTCAACAGCCGGGTCAGGAGAACGGGCTGCTCCTCTGTGACCCAGTGACCCGAGCCAGGCAGCACCTGCGTGTCGACCCTGGTCGCGTACTTTTTCCACTGGTCTCCGACCGTTGCGCCGAGGGCCTTCTGACCACCAATGGCCAGGACCGGCATACTGAGCTTGCCCTTGGCGCGGAACTGGGCGTTCTGCTGCACATCGTGGCGCAGTTCCCGGTAGACGCTGAACCACGCGCGTAGACGACGTGGGTCACGCAGCAACCTGGCGTAGTACGCGTACTCAGCCGGCGAGAATGCCGTACGGTTAGCAAGGAACTGAGAGATGAAGCCCCGCACAAAGGTCTCCTCGTGACCGTCGACCAGCGTCTCAGCGAACGGCTCCTGGAACAGCCCGAAGTGCCACTCGGAAGAGGTCCCGTCCGACGTGAGTGCCGGGAACTTGTAGATGCTCCGATCCGGGATCGGCGCCTCCATCACTGCTACACGGCGGACCTCGTTGGGCCATTGCGCAGCATAGGCGTAGGCCACCCACAGGCCGATGTCGTGGCCGACGACCTGCACACCAGCCCCGAGTCCTAGCTGGCGCATCAGGTTGTGGACGTCCCGCGCCAACGTTGCCGTGTCGTAGCCCCCAGTCGGGACCCCGGAATCGCCCGTGCCCCGGAGGTCAACCGCGATGACGGTGTGGTCGCGGGCCAGCGACGGCATCTGTTCACGCCATTCCGCCCACGTCTGGGGCCACCCGTGGATCAGAACGACAGGCGATCCGTGGCCACCCTTCACGTAGTGCATCCGGAACCCGTCCACCCGGGCGTAGCCGGAGGTGAAGCCGGGCGGCGGACGGTTGATGATGTCCTCCTGCGGCTTGACAGCCGCAGCGCTCGGGTTGGACGACACAGCCGCCGCGCCGGGGTCAGCCGCCGACGGGGTCACGGTGTGGAACGCGAACGGCCCGAGCACTGCGGCCGCCACGACCGCGCGCCACATCTTGGATGTCCTCATGTTTTCCCTTTCGTTGATGGCTGACACACCCGAGCCCCGTTCGGTGACGGTCTTGAGGTATCTGCTGTGCGAGGAAGCCGAGGCAGTCTGCGCGTGTCTTTGCGAGCGCTCCGGTCTGCTGTCGCGGGTCTTGCTGTCAGCAAGTCAATCGCTCTCGACGTGCCACCGCCGCAGGGTCGTATCGTCCGTATAGGCCTCTTGCTGGGGTAGGTGACGAACTCGATCGTCGTGCCCCAGGACATCCGGCCGTAGCAGAACGTGTTCCGATGGCCGCGCCCAGTGGTGTAACAATGGCTTGCGTGTCGGTGGGGTAATCCTGACAGCCCTCGGAGATCGAGCGACCGCGGCGTCCATGCCGTCGACGTAGAACGCGAGGTGGGTCAGTCCTCAATCGGGATCCTCAGACCCTCGGCGCCCGGCACCAGTTGGAGCACCTTCGTCTGGAACCGAAGCCATCGAGGTGAGTGCACCGGTCCGAGGAGTGCCGTCCAGATGTCTGGGAGGCGCCTTGGAGGCAGATGTCGGAGCGGTCATCACAGGTTCCCTACCCTTCGAGGTGTTTCACAGCTGACCAACGAGGGCCGCGCAGTCCGCACGGTCATCGGACACGCCATCTCTGGCGATCACCGTGCCTGGAAGCGCGATTCTGGATCGATCGTTCCTGAAGTGAACCAGGCCTGGCCCGCTTCGTCAAGCCGTGGGCCGACGTGGTCTGGGGAGGCACGGGGCGGGGAACTCTGGACCGTGCGAGTCGGCCGGCGTCGTTGCTTCGGCACCAAGCTCGGCCGGAGCGGCGCGCTGCAAGATCCCAGGGCACCGACCAGCCCGACGGCCACGGCGTTTCCGGCGGAGCGGGTCCGCCCGCGAGCTCGTCGCCGTCCACGAGGAAGACCTCGCTACCGTAGGGGCGGATCCCAGCGGGGGTCCGGCCGAAGGATGGTTGCGCCTTGTCGACGAACTGATGTGTGGACCAATCGCTCCGCACGGCAGTAGACCGTTCCGGGACGTCAAACCGCTGTTGGCACGACCGAGCTTCCGGGGGACGGGTAACCAGAAGTGATGAGACCAGGCCGACCTCGCGGCTTCGACACCGACGCGGCTCTGGGCGCGGCACTGCAGGTGTTCTGGAAATACGGCTACGACGCGGCCTCGCTGGTGCAACTGCGCACAGCGATGGGGATCTCGTCCGCCAGCTTCTACGCCGCGTTCGCCTCCAAGGACGCGCTCTTCGAACTCGTTCTCGAGCGTTATGCCAGCAGTTACGGCCAGGCGACGGCTCCGGCTGCCGACGAAGCGCTGGCGCCCAGGACGGCGATCGAGCAGACCCTCACCAGATCCGCGCACATGCAGACCGACCCCTCCCACCCGGCCGGTTGCCTGCTGGTGCTGTCGGCGTCCACCTGCTCGTCGCACAACAGCCGGGTACATCGCATCCTCGAAACCCGTAGGGCTGGCGACCGACGAAACATCTCGAGATGCATCGCGCGCGCCGTCGAGGGGGGCGCGCTGCCGCGAGACACGCAGCAGCAGGCGCTAGCGGCACTGTTCTATGGCCTCCTGGTCGGCATGTCGGTGCAGGCCCGCGATGGTGTCTCGCGGCACGAGCTCGTCGCGGCCGTCGGCTATGCGATGCAAACTTGGGACGCACTCGCGCTGGCGGCCGAGGGGCTGTGAGACCGCTGGGACAAGCGCCGACGCCACCTGTCGACCCGGCGGCAGGGGTCGCTGACGGGCCGGGGTTCCCGGGTCGTCGTAGCTGACCGCGCGATGGGAGACGGGGTTCTTGAACATTCCGATCGCACCTTTGACAGCACCATCGCGAAGACCTGCTCGCCCGGGTCGCCCCCCGCGTCGGTCAGAGGCCATACCCCGGTGGGAGCGAACGCCTTCTGGATAAGCCTGAGTGCCACGGTCCGGATGGCGACGAAGACGGCCGTCTCGTGCTCTCCAAGCAGGTACTGGCGCTGGCATTGGTCGCGATGACGAGCATCCAGTAGCGACACGACCGCCGCGGCCGCTGATCATGGGCGCCTCCTACCGATTGCCGACACGCTGCACGAGCCGCCAGTTCGGGCTCGCCGAGCGATCCCACGACCACCCTCGAAATCCGTACCTTCCGGCGCATGACCACAACCCAGGAGCACGCACTCACGGCCGAGCTCATCTACCAGGGCGGCAGCGAGAATCTGGACGACCTCGTCGCCGTCCTCCGCAACAGCAACTTCATCCTGCTCGGACTCGACCGCCTAGAAACGAAGGGGCCCGGTCAGCAGCTACTCGATACCTACCTGTTCGCGGTGGCCCACAGCCTCGTGATCTGAGTCCGACGGCAGTCATCAGTGGCCTCTCGGTCGCCCTCGACCGGTTCCGCCGACGACACCAGGACGCTGTCGTCCATCAGCGGCCCGCACCGCCGACGAGCGGCGGAACTCCTGTGACAACCAGCATCGAGGAACACGCCGGCCTCACCGAACCCAACGACGCCGATTGACCCGGTTCACCACCCGCGCGGGCTGCCGAGGACCACTGCAGACCTCCCTCCGCTCGGACCGTGCCGTGCTCATCAACCGGTCCGCTGCAGGCCCCGGCCATTGACAGGCGCGGGCAAAGCTCGCGACCGGTAAGGTCCGGTCCACCGGGGGCAGGTCGCTACCGGCCCGTCCGGGCTCCCACCACGTCCGCAGTCGAGCGCGGACACCCGCCCGCCCGGTACGTGGGTTCGGGGGGGGCGACGGCCCGTGCTCTCGCCGCGGGGATCGGTGTCCAGTTGACTGACGCGGTCAGCGGGTGTCCCGGAGCGAATTCCGGCGGTGCACCCACCACTTGACAGCGCCAGGCTTGAGTCGATCAGCCCGAGCTCCGCCGGCTGCGCCCGGACCACCGCCAGGTCGGACAGGCAGTCCCGCCTGACGTCAATGAGCAGATCAGGCCCGGCAACATCTTGCTCAGGTGGGGCACCGCCAGCCCCGGCAGCCACCGGTTCAGGGAGTGTGACCCCTTGGACTCAGGTGGTCGGCGGCGGAAGCACCGTTGGTGCCCCGGGACGATGTTTGGCGGGGAAGTCGTCTGCGACAGACTTGCTCAGCCGGGCGGAATGCTGACGGCCCGGGCCGTCAGCATCCGGGGCCCGACCGTGGTCCGGGTCAGGCCGGGACCGGGTGAGCCCCAACTCCCGTAACCCCAGGAACAGGGGCAGTGCGAACGACGCTGCGACCAGGAAGGTCAGCGGGATGAACACCAACGCAACCCGGGGCCGGTGGCCGGGCAGAGAGTCCCGTTCGCGGACGTAGAACACGCTGATGACCACCCCGATGACGATGAGGTCGACCGCCAGCGACGACGAGGCACGATTGGCGAACCAGTCGGCCAGATAGCTGCCGCCCGCGTAGGTGAGGTTGAAGAACCAGGTACCCACCAGCCCGGCCAGGGCGAGCGCGAAGTAGAGCCCGGCGACGATCCACGCCCGGCGCGTGGGTCCGGGTGACGGGGTTCCGGTCATCGGGCCAGATCGCGCCGCGCGCGCCGCAAGACGGTGGCTCCATAGACCACCCCGACCAGGGCCAGCGCGCCGGCCGTGGTGATGGTCGTCGCGTCGGGGTGGACGATCGACTGCCCGCGCAGCGCCTGCCACAGGGTGAGGCCGGCGACGGAAGCCCAGGATCCCGCGGCCAGCAGCACGATGCGTACCCGGGTTCCCTCGGCCAGGCACCGGCCGCCGGAGCTGGCCAACGCGAGAGCGATCAGGGGCAGCACCTGGAGCGCGTGCATGCCGATGAAGTGCGAGATCCGCAGATCGCCGTGCAGGCTGTTCCAGCCCACGAACCACAGGCCACCGCCGGGGTCGTCACCACCCACGGAATGGGAGCCGACCCGACCACCTCCGCGGTTGGCGAGTTGGGTGGTCGTCGGCAGGATCATCAAGAACCCGACCGACAGGCCCGCCACCCCGATCGGTATGCCCAGGCGCAGCGCCCACACCAGCGATCGGTCGGCGATCCGGGAGCTGAACAGCAGCAGGCCGCCGATGACCAGAGCCGAGCCGTAGAAGAAGACGATCCCCGATCCCATGGCGGCGTAGATGCCGGCGTCGACGGGCGTCGAGACATTGAAATGGCTGCTGGTTCCCCGCACCGCCTGGGTCGTGATGAGGGTGATCTCCAGGAGTGAGGCGCAAACCCCCAGGGTGCCAGTCCACCAGGCGACTCGCCGGAGCCAGCGCCCGCGGATCATCGAGGTCATCCAGGCGAGAGTGGTCGTGTACAGGGCCAGGGAGATGTTGAACTTGAGCGGCTTGGCCCACATCGGAGCCCCGTCGAGCAGCCTCGGGTCGGCGAGGAAGCCGACCAGGGAGACGATGCCCCAGGCGACCATGAGGGCGGCGAACCCGATCAGCGGCCGGTGCCAGGACGCCATCGCCCGTAGGCCGCGGGGAACGCGCTCCAGGGTGGTGCGCGGCAGCGATCCCCACCGTGCGGAAGCCGGGGTAGGAACCGGGGGCGTCGCGGTCACAGCGAGACCACGACCTTCTGGGCCGAGACGCCGTCCTTCTGGCGATCGAGGGCGGACTGGAGGTGTTCCAGCCCCCTGCCCACGACGAGCGGCGGCGGAGCGGCGACGAAGTGGCCCGACGCGAGGGCCTGGGGCAGGAAGTCCTGGTAGACCATGCGGCACACCTCGTTGTCCACCAGGGTGGTGCCGAACACCGAGCCGGTCCGGATCCGCCGGACGCGGTTCCTGGCAGCCAGGGACACCGTGGCTGCGCCGAATCGCGAAAAGGTCCCCAGCAGCCCAACGACCCCACTGGGCACGTTGTCCAGTGACGCCGGTGGAGTGACCATCGAGACGAAACGGGTCCCCGCACTGGCGGCGACCACATCCGAGCAGGCCTGAGCCGAGCCGGACCCGATGGCCATCGCCCCCGCGATCGTGCGGCCCTTCAGGGCGGCGACGACGTCGTCGACCGCCGTGGGGCTGCGGTAGTCGACGACGTCGCCCGCCCCGAGCTTGGTGACGTAGGCAGCGTTCGCGGGCGAGGCGGTGGTGACCACGTCATACCCGGCGGCGACGGCGAGCTGGACGGCGTTGCTGCCCACGCTGGTCGAGCCGCCCCAGATGACGACCGTCTTCCCGGTCGGCACGGGAACGCTCGACGGGTGCGCCAGGCCCAGTTGATCGGCCTGGAACAGACCACACGCCGCCGTGGACAACGCCAGCGGCACTACGCAGGCCTGCTCGTAGGTGAGGCTGTCCGGGATCGGGGACGCCATGCGTTCCAGGACGACCGTGTGGTCCTGGAACGCGCCCTCCGCGGCGCGGTTGCGGTGCTTGTCGAAGCCGACCGCGTGCCCGAGGACGCGATCGCCCACGGCGAACCGGGTGACAGCGCTCCCGACCTCGACGACCTCCCCGGCCAGGTCCGAACCGAGGACCCAGGGGTAGTGGATGTAGGAGAAAATCAGGTAGCCGAGGTCCTGGGTGATCCAGTCGACCGGGTTGACGGCGACCGCGCGGTTGGCGACGACGATCTCGTCGTCCGCGGGCGGGGTGTACGGCGCCGGTCCGACCTGGAACCGGGCCTTCTTGGCGGGCATCCACGCAGCGGTGTTGGTGGGCATCGGACATCCTTCGTTCAGCGGGTTCAGGGCCCGGCGGATCAGGGGCTCGGCGGGTCAGGGGCTCGGCGGGTACGGCTACCCGAGACGGGCGGGAATGGCCGGGTCGAGCAGCACGTCGCCACCGGCTGCTTTCACCAGCCCGGCCCCGAACAGGGCTCCGGGTGTGTGCGCCCCGGGCCGGCCCTCGCCCCGCAGGAGCCGCGCGGTGACTTCGACGGCCACAGCGGCGGTGAAGTCATGAGCGTCACCGGCGCGCGTCCAGGCGTCGTGGACCTCCCCGCCGGGCCACCACGCGCGGGCGTGGCCCCACGACGCGGCCCGCGACATCGGCGCGGGACGCATCGGGATCCGCGCAACAGCCCGGGTGGCGAGCCGGCTCACCGCGGGAACGCGGAACAGGGCGGACACCGCGGGCAGGCTCGCGCGGACCAGTGGGTTGGCTGGGGCAAACGGTGACGCGGCGACCACCACGTCAGCGTCACTGGCCCGCCAGGCGGCGATCAGCTCACCGTTCGAACCGCCTCCGGTGACCACGACATCGCCGTCGGGGGTGACGACCTCGCCCCGGTGGCCGCCGGTCGCAGCCGAGACCAGCCGGCCGCCCCGAACCTCACGGCCCCCGCCAGCGACCACCTCCACGATGGTCGCGCCCAGGGTGGCGCCGACATGCCCGGCCTCGACCGCGAGGGAGGCCAGAGCGTCGACGCGGACCCGCTGCGGTCGCGGCCGTCCCTCACACACGGCGAGCACCGCGCTCTCGGTGGCCAGCACGCCGAAGCCGGCCCCGGCGACCAGGGCCTGGCCCCTTGTCGCGGCCTGGCGGTCCAGGCACAGGACGTCCTGCACGGCGGGCAGCTCGTTGGACAGGTCGACGTAGTGGGTCCCGGCCGGGCACGCCCGGGCCACGAGAGCGGCGGTCCTCGTGAACGGGCCGACCGTGCTGACCACCACCCCCGGGGGATCGCCGGCGAGCTGGCTGAGCACGTCCTCCAGGGACCCGACGGTGACGCCCACGGCCCCGCCCAGTTCATCGGCCACGCCGTGGACGCGATCCCGGTCGCGCCCGGCGAGTACCAACTCGACGCCGCTGCCGTGCAGGGTCGCCGCGATCGCGCGGCCGGTCCGGCCGGTCGCTCCCAGGATCCACACCTTGTTGCTCATCGGCCGCTCCCAGCCTCGAGGACATGTCGTGTCATTACTGTTGCAGTCGTGAGGGCATGTCGTGCCATCACCTAGGGTGCGCTGGTGAGCCGTTGGCAGCCGGGCACCCGCGACCGCCTGGAAAGCGCCGCCCTGGAGCTGTTCACCGAGCAGGGCTTCGCGAACACGACCGTCCCAGAGATCACCGCCCGCGCCGGTCTGACCACCCGCACGTTCTTCCGGCACTTCGCCGACAAGCGCGAGGTCCTCTTCGCGGTGGAGGACGGGCTGCCGGGCGTGGTCGCCTCCCTGATGGCCGAAGCACCTGCCTCGGCTACCCCGGTGGTATTGGTCGCGTGGGGGCTCGACCTCGTCGCGAGGACCCGGTTCGCCGGGCAGTGGGAACACCTACGGAGGCGGCGAACCGTGATCCGGACCGACAAGGGTCTGCGGGAACGCGAACTGCGCAAGCTGGCCGTGCTGTCCACCGCCATCGCCGACAGCTTCCGCAGCCGCGGACTGGACGAGCTGACTGCGACCCTGGCCGGGCGCTACGCCACCACCGCGCTCGCCACCGCGCTCGATCGCTGGCTCGACCAAGACGCCGAGCGACCGCTCACCGACTACGTGCAAGACACGCTGCACGCGCTGCACGCCCTGACCGCCGACGAGGGTCGCTGACACTTGTTCGCGCCAGCTCGCCGGCGCCGGCCGGCTGCGGTGATCACCACCGGCCCGGTCCCCGTCACAAGGGTGGGTTCAGCTCTGCGCCGGCTCTCCAGGCGCGGGGCGAGTGGTCCGCTCGCGGGTGACCTTGATCGGCCGAGCCGCCGGTAGGTGGCGCTCACCGCGGCCCGTGGCTTCGGGTCGGTGAACGTCGTCACCAGGGTGGCCAGAGCCGCGGGGGCGAGCGACGCTCCGAACACGCCCTGCAGCACCCGGGCGCCGACGAGCACACCGAAACTCTGCGCGGCGCGCCGAGCGCGGGGGCCACCGCGAACCCGACCAGGCCGGTGACAAACGTCGTCTTCCGGCCGAACAGGTCGGTGCGCGGAGGTCTCGCGTCCAGCTGCTACGGGCGGGAAGCAGGTGTCCACCCAGGGGGCGACCATGGTCAACCCCAGCTCAGATGCGGCATGTCGTGCCAGTCTAGACAAGTCGTGCCAGACGCTGTTACGTTCGTCCCATGGTTCGGATGACGCTCGCCGAACGTCGCAGAAGCCAGACCCAGCAGGAGATCGCCAGAGCAGCCCTCGGGCTGTTCGTCCTGCACGGGTACGAGCGGGTGAGCGTCGAGGCGATTGCCGGCGAGGCCGGCATGTCGATGCGCAGCTTCTACCGGTACTGCCCGAGCAAGGACGAGGTCCTCTCGCCGATCCTGCGGGACGGCGCAGGACAGCTGGTGAAGCACCTCACTGCCCGGCCACGGGACGAGCCGCTGGCCACGGCCGTGCAACGGGCCTACGCCACGGTGATCGAGGAGGACGGCCCGGGCAACATCTCTCCATTCATGGGGCTGATCGTTCAGGTCCCGGTTCTTCGCGCGCACTGGCTCAACGATCTGCACAGCCTCGAGGAGGCCCTTGTGCCCGTCCTGCGGGCTCGCGCGCACACAACCCTGCCGGAGCGGCATTCGCGGCTGGGCGCGGCGGCCGTCGTCGCGGCCCTGCGCGTCACGTTGGAGGAGGCCGGGCGGACAGGCACCCCGCACCTGCTCAGCGAGGAGTTCGCCCGCAGCCTCGTGTACCTCCGAGACGGCGCAGGTCTTTAGGCCAACACCAGAGTCCGCCCAACGGCAGCACCTGACCGAGCATCCGTGAGTCCCGAGAGAAAAGGTTGAACCCGAATGCCCACGAACACAGCTGCTTGGCTTGGCGCGAGACAGGGCGAGTTTGCGGTCAAGCCCGCGCCCTACACGCCCCCAGGCGAGTACGAAATTGTGGTCGAGAACCACGCGGTGGCCGTCAACCCCCTCGACTGGATCATCCAAGTCGCCGGTAACGTTGCTTATCGGTGGCTGAAATATCCCTCCGTCCTCGGCTCAGACTGCGCGGGTGAGGTCGTCGAGGTCGGTAGAGGTGTCAAGGGGTTCAGGGTGGGTGACCGGGTCCTCGGTCACGCCGTGGGGACCGACAAGGACCGCAACACTCCGGCGGAAGGCGCCTTCCAGACTTACACCGTCCTGCTCGCCCGTATGGCGGCACCGATCCCAGCCACCATGTCCTACGAAGAGGCCGCTGTTCTACCCTTGGCCTTGTCGACCGCGGCGTGCGGCCTGTTCCAGAAGGACCACCTGGCTCTTCAACACCCGTCCGCCACCCCGAAATCCACGGGTAAGACGCTCCTCGTCTGGGGAGGTTCAACGAGCGTCGGCAGCAACGCCATCCAACTCGCCGTCGCTGCCGGCTACGAGGTCATCGCGACATCGTCACCACGAAACTTCGGGTATGTGACGGCGCTCGGAGCGGCCCAGGTCTTCGACTACAACAGCCAGACCATCGTGGCAGACATCATCGCGGCGTTCGAAGGGAAGACGCTCGCCGGTGCGCTTGCTGTCGGGACAGGGTCAGCCGAACCCTGCATAGCCATCGTCCGAGCCTGCAAGGGCAACAAGTTCATTTCCATGGCCAGCCAGGCCGTCTCGTTCGAGAACGGCATGAGCTTCAAGGTCTTCCGAAAGCTCATGTCCTCAAACGCCGCGCTCGAATTGAGCACTCGGCCCAGAGGCATCCACACGAAGCACATCTTCGGCACCACCCTCAAAGCCAACGAGGTCAGCAAAGTCATCTACGAGGACTTCCTGCCCAGTGCCCTGGCGGACGGCCGTTACGTTGCCGCCCCAGAGCCCTACGTCGTCGGCAAAGGCCTGGAAGCCGTCCAGGCGGGCCTCGACGCCCAGCGCAAGGGCGTGTCCGCCGCGAAGGTCGTCATCTCCTTGTAGTCCGCTCAGCTCCTGACGGGACATGAGCTCACCGCGCGCACCCAGGTGCCGGATGCCACGGTGCCGGACCCGGCTGGTCCAGTCGAGGTCGGCTGGGTCGGCTGGGCGCGGACTGCACCCGCTCGCCGACCTGGACCGCCCGTCCGTAGTACCCGCGGTCTCGCCCCTGAGCACCCCCCGCGCCCCTCATCGGGCGCGGCCGTCCGGCACGCTTTTGCACCGTCCATCCCGAATGGAGAACTGTCATGACCGGTCTTGCACGCTGGTGCTTCCGGCACCGCTACACCGTCATCGGTCTGTGGGTGGCCGTGCTGATAGCGCTGTTCGGCTCCTCCGTCGCGGCCGGCTCCGGCTACTCCAACGCCTTCAACCTGCCCAACACCGACTCGACAAAAGCGTTGTCGCTACTGCAGGGAGCGCTGCCGGCGCAGGCCGGCGACGCCGACCAGATCGTCGTGCACGTTGCCAGCGGCACTGTCCGCGACCCGGCCGTGCAGGCCCGCGTCGCCAGCATGCTCACCCAGGTTGCGGAGCTGCGGTCAGTGGCTGGGGTGAGCAGCATGTACGGCCCACAGGGCTCCGCACAGGTCAGCAGCGACGGCCGGACCGCCTACGCCACCGTCATGTTCGACGCGCAGGCTGACCGGCTCGCCGTCGCGGACATCGACCGGGTCATCGGCACCGCTCAGGCCGCCCGCCGCGCCGGGCTGCAGGTCGAGCTCGCGGGGCCGGCGATCGACCAGGCCGTCGGGACCTCGCCATCAACGACCGAGGTGTTCGGCATCGCCGCCGCCGCGGTCATCCTGCTCATCGCGTTCGGCTCGCTGCTGGCGATGCTGTTGCCGCTGCTGATCGCGGTCGCCGCGCTCGGTGCCGGGCTGCTCAGCGTCGGCCTGTTGGCCCACGTGGTCAAGCTGTCCACCACCGCCCCCACCCTCGCGGCACTGATCGGACTCGGGGTCGGTATCGACTACGCCCTGTTCGTCGTCACCCGGCACCGCGCCAACCTCGAGGCCGGACACACCCCGGAGGAGTCAGCCGTCCGGGCGATGAACACCTCCGGGCGGGCGGTGCTGTTCGCCGGCGGCACCGTCGTGGTCGCGCTGCTCGGGCTGCTCGTGCTGCGCGTCGGCTTCCTCGGTGGCCTCGGCATCGGTGCGGCAGTCGCCGTGCTGTGGACCGTCGCCGCTGCCATCACCCTGCTCCCGGCGATGCTCGGTGCCTTCGGCGGCCGGCTACTGCCCCGTCGCGCCCGACGGGCGCGCGTCGCCGCCGGAACCGCTGCTGTCGGTGGCACGGTCGCCACCGACACCCCGGTCGGCAACGGCCTGTGGGCGCGATGGGCGGCCTTCGTCGCCCGCCGCAAGCTGGTCCTGTCGGTGATCACCCTGGCCGTCATCGCGGCGCTCGCGGTCCCGGCCCTGTCGCTGCGGCTGGGATCGTCCGACGCCGGGAACGACAAGACCGGCGTCACCACCCGCGAGGCGTACGACCTGCTCGCCAGCGGCTTCGGACCGGGCAGCAACGGCCCGCTACAACTCGTCGCCGAGCTCAACGCGCCCGGCGACACCCGCGCGTTGGCCGGCCTGGTCAGCGCACTGCGCACCACCCCGGGCGTCGCCGCCGTCCGCGCCGCACCCACCCAGCCCGGCGCCACGCTCGGGATCGTCACCGTGGTCCCGACCAGCGCCCCCCAGGACGCGGCCACCACCGACCTGATCACCCACATCCGCGACAGGACTGTGCCCGTCGCCGAACGCGGCAGCACGCTGCGGGTGTACGTCGGCGGCCCGACCGCAACGTTCGAGGACTTCGCCGCCATCCTCGTGAACAAGCTCCCGTTGTTCCTCGGGGTCATCGTCGGCCTGGGCTGCCTGCTGCTGATGCTCGCCTTCCGCAGCATCGTCGTACCGCTGACCGCCGCGCTAATGAACCTGCTCGCGGCGGGCGCGTCGTTCGGAGTCGTCGTCGCTGTGTTCCAGTGGGGTTGGGGTGCCAGCCTCCTCGGGATCGGCAAGACGGGACCAGTCGACGCGTTCGTCCCGGTGATCATGCTGGCGATCCTGTTCGGTCTCTCGATGGACTACCAGGTGTTCCTGGTCAGCCGGATGCTCGAGGAATGGGAGCACGGCCACGACAACGGCCGCGCCGTGCAGGTGGGCCAAGCCATCACCGGCCGGATCATCACCGCGGCCGCGCTGATCATGATGGCGGTGTTCGCGTCGTTCATCTTCGGCGGCAACCGTGTCATCGCCGAGTTCGGAGTCGGCCTGACCGCGGCCGTCGCGATCGACGCGTTCCTGCTGCGAACCGTGCTGGTCCCCGCGCTGATGCACACCTTCGGCCCGGCGAACTGGTGGCTCCCGGCGTGGCTGGACCGCCGACTACCACACCTGGCCGTCGACCCCGCCGACACCCCGCCACCCCAGCGCCGCCAGGCTCCCGAGATCGCCGCCGTCCCCGCACACCCGTGAGCAGCCGCACCCTCGGCTCCGCTCGGCTGACTGTCGCGGGTGCACCGCCTCCGTTACTCGCCCGGATGACTACGAGGAGTGCGGGGGTCCGGGTGCCCGCAGTGGCCAGCTCCCCGACACCGGTCGAACGGCCGTTGGCTCATCGAGCCGGTGCGGTGCTTCGGGTGCGCTCACTGCCTGACACCGGTTGGCGGCAGGCGGACCCATAGAAACCCGGCCTCGTCAGGGTGAGGCCCCGGCCGTCCGAGCGGCACATCGGGGCTGCAACCAGCCGATTCGCGGTGGCGCGCACAGCTGACTGACGGTGCAAGGCCCCTCCAGTCCGGGCCGGGATCGTGGTGGTCGACCCGTCCGCGCCATCCGCCGCAGCGCTCTCAGCGATGACGCTGCAGTGGACCACTGACATAGACACGAAGCGGGAGGCGACGTACTGTCCAAGGTAATGGACATCAGTCGATCCGCACCTGAGCAGCCGCGAACACTAGTTCTCTACCGCCAGCCTCCGTACGCCAGCGAGCCGCGCGTCTTCGGCGACAGCAACCCGTGTCCCCTGCAGTTCGGGATAGGACCACTGGACAACGGTGAGTATCGGCCACGAAGAGGAGATAGTTGAAGAGTTCGTTCTCGGAAGTCTGCGTTGCAAGCGCAGCAGATTCGTCTCGCCGCTTGACACGGTCCTGTCCCGGCAGCCTACCAAAGTAGCCAAGGTCCAGGACCGGTTGGGTCACCTACCCGGAACTGTGGCAAGCGCGTAATCCCATTGTAAAGATCAAGCGGTCCACTTTCTGCAACTCGAGGAGACATCATGATTTTGGTGACTGGGGCGACCGGCAAAGTCGGTTCCGAGGCGGTGCGTGTCCTGCGTCAGCAGGATGTGCCAGTGCGGGCACTGGTCCGCGATCCGCAGAAGGCGCAGACCATGGCCGAGGCTGGCGCTGAACTCGTGGTGGGCGACTTCGATGACCCGACAAGCCTGTTGGCGGCCATGGACGGCGTCAGCAGCGTCCTTCTCACCAGTCCCGGCGGTGAGCCGGTGCAGGAGCTCAACGTCGTGGACGCGGCCGCCCGAGCCGGGGTCGAGCATGTCGTGAAGCTCACGAGCAAGGCCTCGCCCGACTCCCCTGTCGCCCGCCAGCGTTGGCATGCGCAGATCGAGCAGGGCCTGGCCGCGTCCGGTCTGGCGCACACGCTGATGCGCTCCAACGCCTTCATGCAGAACACCCTGATGGTGGCACCGAGCATCGCCAAGACGAGCAGCTTCTCGTCCTCGATCGGCACTGGTCGGGTGGGTATGTCTGACGCCCGCGACGTGGGCGCGGTGGCTGCCGCCCTTGTCGCTGACCCAACTGGGCACGCGGGAAAGACGTACTGGCTCAGCGGACCAGAGCTGCTCACTTACGCCGACGTGGCTGCGGTGCTGTCGCGACTGCTCGGCCGCACGGTCACCTTTCAACCACGCAGCCGGTCGGAGGACGAGACCGAGATGGTCAGCGCCGGACTCCCGCAGCCGGTCGCCGCCATGAACGCTCTGGCGCTGAGCCTGTTCGCCGACGGTGACGCGGAGTGGCTCTCCCCGGACATGGCGACGCTGCTCGGCCGACCGGCACGTTCCTACGAGCAGTTCGCCACCGATAACCTCGCCGCCTTCTCCTGACCCGAACCGCGGCGTTCCTGGTGCCGGACCAGCAGGCCACCTCGCACGACTGCACGCACCGTCTTGCCTGCACCGACGCACCGCTACCGGAAGGAAAGATCATGGCCGTCTACGCCGTCACAGGAGCCTCAGGCCATCTTGGGCGACTGGTCGTCGACGAGCTGCTGGCCCGGGCCGTGCCTGCGCCCGAGATCGTCGCCCTCGTCCGCACTCCCAGTAAAGCCGTCGACCTTACTCAGCGCGGCGTCCAGGTGCGCGAGGCGGACTACTCCCGCCCGGAGACTTTGGACGCGGCGCTGGCCGGCGTGGACCGACTGCTGCTGGTCTCCAGCAGCACGGCGGATCAGCGCGTCGCCCACCACACCAACGTCATCGAGGCGGCGAAAGCGGCGGCGGTCTCGCGGCTCGTGTACACGAGCATGCTCCTTGCTGACGGGACGATCAATCCGCTGGCCAGCGAGCACCAAGACACCGAGGCGGCCCTCCTCGCGTCAGGCGTGCCGTTCACGGTGCTGCGCAACGGCTGGTACACCGAGAACTACACCGAACAACTGCCCCAGTACCTGGAGCGCGGCGACATCGTCGGCGCCGCCGGCAGCGGCAGGATCTCGGCCGCCACCCGAGAGGACTACGGCGCCGCGGCCGCGGCCGCGCTGCTGCGCGACGAGCGGGGCAACCGCACCTATGAGCTCGGCGGCCCGGATTTCGATCTGTCCGAGCTGGCCCACACCATCAGCGAGGTCACCGCCAAGCAGGTGGTCTACCGCGACCTGTCGGTCGAGGAGTACACCGCCTGGCTGCAGCAGGCCGGCCTCGACCCGGCTACCGCCGGCTTCGTCGCGGGCCTCGACGCATCGATCGCCCAGGGCGACCTCGAGACCGACAGCCAAGACCTGGCCCAGCTGGTGGGCCGTCCCGCCACCCCACTCATCGACGTCGTGCGGGCAGCGCGAGGTTGAAGGAGGCCACCGTGCATCCCTCGCGCCCGAGCACGGTTACCGTGCAGGCGCTCGCGCCAGTGCCCGACCAATGCCCCGAGTCAGAGCACACGATGCAGAGCGCATCAACTGAACAGCCCGACATCATCAGCCAGCGAACCTTGAGAGGTCATCATGCCGGAGACGAAGCCCGCGAACGTCCCGCTCGTGAACGGTCGCGACACCGCGCCCGCCTTCTGGATGAACAACACGCTCTGGCTCTTGCTCATCGAGGGCTCACAGACGGGCGGGAGCTACTCCCTGCTGGAACAGTGGATGCGGAAGGACACCCCCGTTCCCCCACATGTCCACAACTTCAACGATGAGTGGTTTTACGTCATCGAGGGAACGCTGGAGCTGACGATCGGCGGCGAGCCGACACGCGGGACGCCGGGGGACAACATCTGGATCCCGCGCGGGACCGTGCACGAGTTCACCGTCACCAGCGACGTGTGCCACGTTCTCAACGGTTACACACCCGGCGGCGTCGAACAGTCGATCAAACACCTCGCCCAGCCGACCGACGTGCGGGAACTCCCGCCGGCGTCGTTCCCCCTGCCCGATGAGCGCACCAAACGACTGATCTTCAACAACTACTGGACGTGCGAAGCAGGCGCAGGCTGGGAGCAAACCAACGCAGACCCACGGGCGTGACTACGGAAGCCACTGGCTCAAGGTCCCCCGCACCGCCGTCCTGCGCGACACCACCGCCACCACCGCGAGCCGCAGGACGCCTCCGACGTGGCCGCGCGCAACGTCGCCGATGCAACGGGCCCACAGCACACCCACGAGAACCATGCCTCGCCCCAGCGGGGCTGCCTCCGGTGAAGGCCGTCTCCGAGCGTCACCCGATGTCGCACCGTGGCGAGCGCTGCCATCGAATCAGCAGGACCGGGACTGGCACACATGGCGTGCCGGTCCCGCCATGCGAGGGTCCTGGTACTGGTCGTCCTGCCCTCAGAAGTGCCGACAACCGCTGAGGAGAGGTGCCCACCCGGCCCCGAGCCCGGACCTGTCACTCTTACTCAAGTGATTCTCTTTCTGATTCGCTTTCTAATACTGTTACCCCGAGGAGTGTCCCCCTGTGATCGCCGTTCAAGCCCTGCGCACGCCGGACGATCGCTTCGCGAATCTTCCGGGCTTTCCCTACCCGCCGAACTACGTGGAGGATCTCCCCGGGTACGAGGGACTTCGAGCGCACTACCTCGACCTGGGACCGCGGGACGCCGAACGCACGTTCCTGTGCCTGCATGGTGAACCCTCCTGGGCATACCTGTATCGCAAGATGATTCCCGTCCTGCTGTCGAGCGGTGCGCGAGTCATTGCCCCGGACTTCTTCGGTTTCGGGCGTTCAGACAAGCCCGTGGAGGAGTCGACATACAGCTTCCACTTCCACCGGCAGTTCCTGCTGAATCTCGTTGAGCACCTCGACACTCGCGACATTACATTGGTTGTCCAGGACTGGGGAGGGACGCTGGGGCTCACCTTGCCCGTGGACCCCGAGTTCCGCTCCAGACTGACCAGGCTGCTGGTGATGAACACAGTCCTGCCCGTCGGAGAACCGCTCGGACCGCACTTCTACCAATGGAGGTCACTCGTCCGCAACACGCAGGACCCGCCAGTCGGGCAGTGGATGCGCGATGCGGCCCCACAACTCACCGACCAGGAGGTGGCTGCCTACAATGCTCCTTACCCCGACAATAGCTTCAAGGCCGGAGTTCGAACATTCCCAGACCTGGCCATGGTATCGCCCGAGATGGAAGGCGTCACCGAAGCCCGCGCAGGTCGCACGTTCTGGTCGCAAGAATGGACGGGCCAGTCCTTCATGGCCATCGGTGCGAAGGACCCGGACCTGGCAACAATGCAAACCCTGCGGACAGAGATCCGCGGCTGTCCCAACCCGATGATCGTGCCCGATGCCGGTCACTTCGTCCAGGAGGAAGGAGAGGCAGTCGCTCGGGCTGCCCTTCGAGCCTTCGGCGATCTCTGATTCGCTCGGAGACAAGACCTAAGACAGCTGTCCTAATCAACGTCGCTCACCTGCGCGGGACCAGCTCATCGACCAAATGGTCGCCAGTGACATTCGACCCGCTGAACCCGCAGCCCAGCCGAGACGCCCCATGCCACTGCCACCCGATGCCCAACCACATGAAGGAGCAACCACGATGAGAGCCATTCAGTTCGCCCGCTACGGCGGTCCCGACGTCCTCGAGCTGGTCGAGGCGAGCGAGCCGCACGCTGCCGACGGGCAGATCCGCATCCGGGTCCACGCCGCCGGAGTGAACGCCATGGACTGGAAGCTCCGCACCGGCCAGATGCAGGAGATGATGCCGCTGTCCCTGCCGTCCGGGACGGGTGTGGACGCCTCGGGCGTGGTGGACGAGGTCGGCCCAGGCGTCAGGGATGTCAAGACTGGCGACGCGGTGTTCGGCATCGGCACCGGAACGTTCGCTGAGTTCGCTGTTCTCACCAGCTGGGCCCTGAAGCCGGGCTCGCTGTCGTTTGAGCAGGCCGCCGGCTTCCCCATCCCGGTCGAGACGGCCATCCGGATCCTGGATCAGGTCGGTGTACAGCCCGGACACACCCTGCTGGTCAGCGGCGCTTCCGGTGGGGTCGGCTCGGCGGTCATCCAGATCGCGAAGGACCGGGGCATCCGGGTGATCGGGACGGCCGGCCCCGGCAACCAGGACTACCTCACCTCAATCGGAGCCACAGCCACGACGTACGGCCCGGGCCTTGTCGACCGGGTCCGGGCACTCGCACCCGACGGCATCGACGCGGCGCTGGACATCGCCGGATCCGGCGTCATCCCCGAGCTCGTCGAGCTGACCGGCGACCCCACCAAGGTGCTGTCGATCGCGGACTTCAGCGCACCCGAGCACGGTGCGCAGGTCTCGGGGACCGCCAGCGAGCCCGCTGCCGCACTCGCCCAGGCCGCCCGACTCTGGGACACCGGCGCTCTGGACATCCCGGTCGAGCGGACCTTCGCCCTCGCCGAGGCCAGCTCAGCGCAAGCCGTCAGCGAAGAGGGCCATGCCGCCGGGCGTCTGATTGTGAAACTGCCGTAGATCCCGGCCTGTCACCCGTCGGATCCACTGCCGACTGAGCCAGCGCAGGGTCACCCGACCCGACGGTCACGCGAACGGCGGGTCGAGTGTCCCCACTTCGGGCGCCCCGTCCGAGCCGTTCTCTGCAGACCCGGGACTTGAGCAACAACGGCACGGCTCTGGTGCTGCGTGGCGCGGCTGGCCTCGCGCGGATCCGCGAGAAAGCGTCCCCAGACTGGTGGTCCGCACGGCTGCGGGGGCGGCACGCTCATCTCCTCGTGGTGCGCCCGCCCTGACGATCTACCTCTTCACCGACCGTGACGGGCCCTGGAGGTACCGCATGAGCGACGCGCTGAGCGTGAGCGGGAGCCGAGTCGCCTACCGGGTCTACCAGGGGGGTCAGGCACGCCCTCCTGCTGCTCGGCGGCCGGGCATGGCCTCGATGTCGCTCGACGCGGTCTGGGCGAGGTCCTGGCGGACAGACCGGCTGTCGAGCATGACCAGCTCGGCAACGGCCGGCCCGACGACCCTGACTTGTGGACCGTGCCGCGTTTCGTCGAAGAGCTGGGGCAGGTCCGTGAGGCCCTGTCGCTGTCCGAGGTGCACCTGCTCGGGGGCACTCCTGGGGGACGATGTTGGCCGTTAGCTACCTGCTCGGGCGGCCCGCCGGGGTGCGGAGCGTCGTGCTGTCCAGCCCCTGCCTGGACAAGGTGGCCTGGGGGCGTGACCGGCGGGCCTGGCTGGCCGAGCTGGGCCGGGAGCAGCTGCGGGCGGTCGAGTGCGGGGCCAGTGGGGAGACCGACTCGCCGTGGTAGCTACGCGTCCATGGACGCGTAGCTACCACGGGCACGTGTGCCGCCTCAACCCATGACCCGCGGAGGTCCAGTCGCTCGTCGCGGGCGTAACCGAGCAGGTGTGCTGGTCCATGTGGGGGGCGTCGGAGGTGGCCGTGATGGGGACCCTGCGAAATTTCGATGTGACCGCCCGGCTCGGCGAACTCGACCTTCCGGTGCTGTCGTGGCGGGCCAGTACGACGAGGCCCGGCCCGAGACGGTCCAGCGGCAAGCGGCCCTGGTCCCGGGGGCGGCGTATGTCGAGGTCGCCGGCGCGTCGCACCTGCCTCAGCTCGAGCGCCCCGAGGCGTACCGGTCAGCCGTCCGCCGCCTTCTGGCCGACGCGGAGGCCGTGGCGCCAGCCGGCGCGGGCTAAGCGAGCGCTATGAACCCGCAAACCTCGTCCCAACACTCCACTCACTTCAGCAACGAACAGGACAAGGTCAGTAGCACTCGAGACGACCGTCGTATCAACCCGGTGGACAGCGCAGCGCAACGCCCCTGAGGCTCCCACGCCACGGTTGCGGTCACCGCCTGTCGTTGGCCCGCCGGGCCGGCGTCTTGGCAGCGGCGGGCCGGACTATCCGAACCCCTACGTCGGCGCCTATCGCGCGCCGCTGCCTCCCTCCTCACTGGAAGAGCAAGCGCGGACCGCGTCGCGCACCACGTCAGCCACCGCCTCCGGCTGCGACAGCGCGACCATGTGGCCGCTTCTGGTGGTCCTCGTCTCCGCCGCCATGCGCCGCGCAAGATCGTGCTGCGACCCGGCGGGGATGACCCGGTCGTCAACCGCGACCAGATACCAGCAGCGCTTCTCCCGCCAACCTTCGGCCTCTACGTGGCCACTGGAAGCCGCGACCGGCACCGGCTTCTGCACGGCCCACAGCAGGCGCGCTTCCCGGTCCGGTAGGTCGTGAGCCAGTCCCTGGACGAAGTCCGTCTCACTCATCCACAGCAGACCGTTCGAGTCAGGCTCCACAGCCGCCACGTACGCGCCGGGATTGTTCTGCATCCAGACGCCGAAAGGCACATATGCGAGTGGGGCAGCCGCCGCGACGTACACCAGCCCCACGATCTGCTCGTTGTGTGCCGCCACCTCGGTGATAACACAACCTCCGTAAGAGTGGCCGACCAGCAGCACTCTTGTCGGCCGGCCGTCGAGGTGTCGACGTAGCGCGGACACATCGGCTCGGAAATCCGACAGCGGCAGTTGAACGGCGCTGACACCGATACCGTCGTCCATGAGACGAGGGATCACCTTCCGCCAGAACGAAGCGTCCGCGAAGGCACCGTGCACCAAGACGACCTCCGTGTCGAACACGGTCATCAACGCCCCTTCGTTCGGCCGCAGTGCTCGACCCCGTCGTCGCCGGAACGAACAGCAGGATCCCAGGGGTCGCCAGGCAACTTGAAGCCCAGATCGGCTCGCAACCCTACTGGCCAGCATGCGGAGGTGCTTTTTCGGATCGTCAGGACCGTCCCGACCTCGCGGCGGTACCGAGCCGGGCGTCGTGTCACACCTGATCTCCTTATTCTATGACCGAGCGACTCCGCGGCGGATTGCCTCCGGACCGCACCTTGCGTCGAACGTTACCCACCTCGACGTGCTCGGCCAGCCCAATGTAGGCGAGGTCCGAGGCCCGGGACCAGACGCCTCACTATCGTTACCGACGGGGTGGTCCGCCCCGGCGCGTGGATCACCGACATCAGCGACCTGCTCGACCTCAGCACGTCCCACCCGGGCGCGCAGCTACGAATCACCGACATGGACGGGCATGTCGACGCGCAACCCCAAGACTTACCTAGAAAGAAGTTACGACACGCGACACCAGCGGGCCCGCGGCACCGATACGGCGTAGGTGGGCATGCTCGTCCTGCTGAAGCAGATTTGACACGGAGATCTTTTGAAGATTGGACGCAGTCGCTAGGTCGTGGCCAAGGTGCTTTCGACAGCCGTTCTCGCCGCATCCCGCGCTGGAGTACCGCCACAATCAGTAGCGAAGTTCTTCGGTAAAGTTCGACTGCGTTTGCCTGACACCGAGGCGCGCGAACGCCTGCCCTATGTCCGTGCCCTTGTCATGGAACTCCTTGACCACCGCCTGTAGCGCGGCGTCGAGCGACTCTACGCTGTCCCAACGAACGACGTTGACGAACTGGAAAGGCCGGTGGACGTCAGTGGCCCGATGACCGACCCCGTCGATCATGCCCGGCTGCTTGGACACGAATCTCTGAATGTCCTGCCAGAAGGCGATGAACTCATCCAGGTTCTCGGGCGGAAGCTCGAACAGGACGATGGTGGTGAGAGGTGTCACGGTAGCTCTCCGCTTTCTCGGTCGGGTATGCCGTCTGTCCGATCACTCCAGCAAGCCACCACCCTTGGCTAGGTCTCGCCCCGGTCCTCAGGCGATACCGATCTGCTGGGCCATGAGGGCCGAGTCCCAGAAGGCATACTTCTCGACGAGTAGCTTCCTCCCATCTTGCGCTGTGGAAAAGTCGAGTCCGAAAGACTTGCCCGTGCCGGGGATCGCCCGCCGTCGGGGAGAGCCATGTGGGGGTGGCGTGCGGTGCTCATTGCCGGGAGGTCGTGACGGTTGAATGCGTCGTCGCCCTTTCTTATATGAGCAAACAGGACGTGGGTGACGCGGTCAGAGCTGGGGGCTGGGCTGGTCATGGACGCTCCTTTTCTGGCGGCCCGCCGCCAAAGTGCCTCAAGGGAGGCTACCTGATGTCCGGCGGTGAGCGGATGAGCTGTGGGAATGCGGCGGGGGGCAGCTTTGCCCAACCGGACTGGCTGCCACTCAACGTCCGACTGTGCACAGAACGCCCCGATAACGTGAGGCATTGTACCCGCGTTGCGACGGTGTCCTGACAGCGCCCCGCTCCCCCGTGGGTGGCTAGCTGTTCTGCATTATGACGTTGGTGACAGTGGTTGGAGCGAGGGCGGCCGGGGGCGGTGTGGGCTCGGTGATAGTTGTCGTGGATGAGCCAGCGTTGCAGCTAGTCGGCGCGGTGTTTCTGAAGGTCCAGGGTCGGGCGTAGACGAACTCGGCGCCGAGGGTCCGGTTGTAACGCTCGACCTTCCCATTCGTCGCGGGCGCTGGGGGCGGCTCAAGGTGTACCGGGCGCCATCGGGCAGGGCCGCGTCGAACACCTTCGAGCGGTAGCAGGACCCGCTATCGGTGAGGACATTCTCGACGGTGACACTGTGGGCGGTAAAGAACACGGTCGCCCGGCGTAAGAACCCGGCCGCTGTAACGGGGCGTTCGTCGGAAAGAGCTCGTTGTAGGCGAGCCGGATGTACCCGTCGACCGCGGAGTGCAGTAGCGGTAGCCGGTTCGCTGTTTGCGGGCGGCACGGTCCTGCTACCGCGTCCGTGGACCCGCCACCCGCCGCCGGTGGGGACCGCCCCGATCCTCTTCACGTCGAGGTGGACCAGCTGACCTGGCCGTTCGGTTAGAATCGGCGAACCCGGCGGTGGCTGTTGCCGGGACTTCGAGGTCACGCAACCGGTTGATTCCGCAGCCAGCGCAGCGACCGGTGCACCGTCGCCGCTGACACCTCGATGCCGTCGGCGGCGGGCTCATCGACGATCAACCGGGCGGGAGCTTCCGTTCCCGGCGCCGCGCCACCACGCCCGGGTCGGGCTGCGGTGCGGTGCGGCCGGCTGGACCGGTCTGCCAACGCCGCCGCCCCTAGCAAACCGGCCCACCCACTTCCGGACAGTGGCCCGGGCCAGCCGGTACTCCACGGCGCCGTGCGCCTGCGGGCGAGCTTCGGCCAGGACCCGGGCGACGAGTCGACGACGGCCTTCAGCGATCAACGGGGCGTTAGCACGCACGAGATACGTCTCCTTCGGACGGGCAGTGGTCGTTGCGGTAACCCCACACCCAACCGGGGAGACCCGTCCCCGTTCAACCCACCCCAACGCCTAACCCGCTGGTCGAAACCTCATGACATGCAACATGTAGGACGCCCCGATGGGCACACATGCGGTGGGTCTGGGTCCGCGTTCTACGGCGTTCTAGCCCTATCACGGCGCTGCGGCACGACAACGACGCCGGCCACCCCGTCGAACGATCGCTGACCGCCTACGACCGTCGACCCCTGGGACAGATCATCTAGTCACCGTCTGACGCCGGCGAGAATTCGACGTAGTTGCAGAAGAAGGCCGTAAAGGCGGCATTAATGATCAAGGCGAAGGCGTCCGCGAGTTCACCCTTGCTCCACCCGGCTGATAGTGCCTTGTCCCATGTTGAAGTGCGTACTGCGCCGCTGTGAGCCGCGGCTTCGCGGGCCAGGTCGACGATGGCGTCGTTGCGCTCGTCGCCGAGGTGCTCGCCGTGGTTTACCGCGCCAATCTCCTCAGCGGTCCAACCTACCTTTTCAGCCAGCATGGTCATTGTTTCTTGCGCGAAGGAGCTCGCTTTGGTGGCCAGGGGTGCGGAAGCGGCGGCCATGATGAGGTACCCTAATCTAGGACTAATGGAGACGTTGTCAGCGGCTTGGCGCAGCGCGACGTACCCGGCGAGCGTCGATGGTGAGATGGCCATCTGACGGTGGAGCGGGAAGGGCTGTCCAGAGGGCGACACCGTGCCGATCCATTCGAGCAGTTCGCGCGACGCAGCTGGGACGCTGTCGGGGATCTTTCCGAGGCGGTTCATCTGGGAACCCTTCCACTGTTCGCGGTTATCGGAGTGAGACAGGCGTTGAGGTGTGAGGCCAGCGTTGCGTCATAGGACGGAGCAGACGGCGGCATCAGCGCCCGCCCCAGCGCCATCAGGCATGCGTCGTCCTGATGATGAGTTGGCTGGCCCGTTCGGCTATCGCGATGACGGGGGCCTGGGTGTTCCCGCGGGTGATCGTGGGGATCGATGAGGCGTCGGCTGCGAACAGGCCGCTCGTCCCGCGTACGCCCATCGTGGCCGGGTCGAGGACCCCCATGGGACCGGTACCCAGGCGAGCCGTGCCGACGGGGTGCCAGTAGGTGCTGGCCTGGGCAGTGAGCAACTCGTCGAGCTCATCGTCATCCGGCTCGGCTCCGAGCCCGAGAGCGGGTCCGGTCAGGTCAGCGAGGGGTTGTGTGGCGAAGATGGCAGAAAGGTGGCGTACCCCGGCGCGAAGGCGGTCTCGGTCCTCGGGATCGGTGAGATAGCGGGGGTCGACGACCGGGACGTCGTCGGGACCAGCACCGGACAACCGCACCGAGCCCCGGCTGCGAGGGGCGAGCAGGGCCACCAGGCAGACCATCGCCTCCAGGTCCGCCGGTGGTCCACCAGCGTCGAGTCCCATCAGTCCCATCGCGAGCTGCAGGTCCGGGGCGGGTGCGCCAGGGGTGGAGCGCAGGACCGCGACTGCCTGTCCGACCGTGGACAGTGGACCCCGGCGCAGGAGCTGGTAGGTGGCGACCGCGTCGGTGTAGGAGCTGTCGCGCAGCGCGGGCGCGTCCCTCAGCGGCCACAGAGTGGGGACCATGGGGTGGTCGTGCAGGTTGGCACCCACGCCGGGGACGTCGCTGACCACGCCGATGCCGTGCTCGCGCAGATGCGCACCGGGGCCGATACCGGAGCTCATCAGCAGCTGCGGGGTGCGGATCGCGCCGGCACACAGGATCACCCCCTCGCGGGCCCGCAGCTCACTCGGATCCGCGCCCGCCGTGACCACGCCGACCGCCCGGGTGCCGTCCATCACGACCCGGGCCACCCGGGTCGAGGTCGAGACGAGCAGGTTGGCCCGGTCCCCGGCGGGGTCCAGGTAGCCGTCGACCACGCTCCAGCGGCGACCGTCGCGGATGTTGCTGGCCGCCAGGCCGACCCCTTCGCGCTGCGCGCCGTTGAGGTCGTCGGTCACGCTGAGCCCTTGGTGCTGGGCCGCGGCGACGAATGCGACAGCCAGCGGGTGCAGGTGGCGGGGTCCGCTCACGCTCATCGGCCCGGCGGCGCCGTGCCACACGCTGGCTCCCAGCTCGTGGTCCTCGCTGCGACGCAGGAACGGCTGCATGTCACTCCAGCCCCACCCGGGCGCACCGTCGTCACGCCAGCCGTCGTAGTCCGTGGGCAGCCCCTGGAACCAGCCCATGGCGTTGACGCTGCTACCTCCACCCAGCCCTCGCCCGGTGTGCAACGCGATCTGCCGTCCTGACAGCCCACTCTGTGGCGGGGTCAGGTCCTCATAGACCGAGGGGACGACCTCCAGCTCCCGGAAGCGGCCCGGGACCGCGACCGTTTGCGGGTCGAGGCGGCCACCGGCCTCCAACAGCAGCACCGTTGTGTCCGTGCTCTCGGACAGCCGAGCAGCCACCACGGAGCCGGCAGCACCGGCTCCTACGACGATGTAGTCCACGACCGCGGGAAGCGGGGCACCGCCCGACGACCTCTCGGCCAGGCGGCTGGGCGCCCCCGGCCGGACATCCACCTCTCGATCTGGTCCAGCGACCACCGTTACGCTCCTTTCCTGCACTGATCTTCCAAGGAGCACTCACCATCCGGTGAGGGTGCGGACGTCACCAGGACCAGCAGCAGTTCCCCAGGTCCGGAACCAGCGCCGAAGAGCCGCTGACACGGCGATCGTGTCGCTGCGGGCGGCCGGCGTCCTAACAGATGTCCGCTGAGTGAGACCGCCGCGCCTGGGGGCGGGCACCCGATGGAGCGCTCGGCGCAGTGGTCAGCTGGCGGGCAGTCCCGCGCTGATGCGCTCAGCGGCCTGGTTGACCAGCGCGGCCCAGCGTGCGGCCGGGCGCTCAGCGGACGCGCTGAGCTGCAGCGCGACCCGCGCCCCCCCAGGCACGTGCAGGCTTGTGGCATAGCACGTCAGGCCCGGCAGGTCCCCTCCGTCATCCACCACCACTCCCGGCCCGTGCAGCTCCCGACCGTGGCGCTGCAGTGACACGTTGCCAGCGGCGCCCGGACGTAGGCGGTGCCCGCTGGAAACCGGGTAGGGCAGACCCTCACGGCCGGGCAGGACATCGAGGATGACGGTGTGCTCACCCATCCGGGTCACCAGGGACAGCGTGGCGCCGGTGTGCTCACGTAGGGAATCCATGACGGCCACAGCCCGGGCCCGGAGTCCCGGGACCGGCTCGATCGCGCTGGCCAGGTCCAGCACCCCCGCGCCCAGGCTGTAGCCGTCGTCGGCCCGAACGACCAGGCCGACGTCGACCAGCTGGGCCAGAAGCCGGTGCACGGACGGATAAGGAATGCCCGTGGCGGCCGCGAGGCCTTGCACCTGACCAGGAGCGCGGACGTGCGGGAGAGCTCGCAGTACGAGGAAGGCACGCTCCAGCACGCCCTGCCCCGGATCCTGTCCGTGGATACCCTCAGCCCGCGCCATGGCCAACACCTTCCATCCAACCGGGGATGACGTCAGTCATCCAGCGCCACCGCCCGAAGCTCTCCGACCAACCATCAATGACGCGGGGCACGAGTGGTACACCTGTCGGCCAGATTGGCTGCCGCCCGGGTAGGTCAGGTTGAAGACCCAGGTGCCCACCGGTCCGGCCAGGCCGAGCCCGGCGGTGATCCGCACGGGTCCGATGACCGGGTACCCAGTCATGAGGCTGAATCGTGCCGTCCGCGCCGCACAACATTGGTGTTATAGACCCACCCGGCCAGGGCCAGCGCCCCGGCCGTCGTGGCGTCGTGGCGTCGTGGCGTCGGCGTGGATGGTCGGCTGCCCACGCAGCGCTCGCCACGGGGTCAGGCGGCACGATCCGTCCCCGGGTTCCCTCGATCAGGTACCGGCTACCGGACCTGGCCAACGCGAGAGCCATCGAGGGCGCCCAGCGCCACCGAAACCCGTCACTGCCATTACTCGCTCGATCGAGCAGCCCTACGCCAGCAGTCCTATGCCCTGCTGGCCGGTTCCCTTCCCCGGCCGGGTCCAGGGACTGATCCGGAGCACTACGAGCCAGGACTAGTCCGCGAACACCGGCTCAGTCGACGGCGCGAGTCCCCGGTATCGGCCCGAGGGAGGTGGTCACCGCGCCTCTGGTCTGGTGGGCCGGTGCTCGGCGGGTTCGGGCTTCGGCGAACGGGCGGCGCGCCCGCCGCTTTCCAGTCGCTGAATCCTCCGCTGCCCGTACCGAGAGCCGCAGGTGCTGCCCGCTGGGACGGTGAGGCTGGCCCGGTGGCTGGTCCGAGCGATGTTGCGTTCGGAGACGCCGGCACGTGTGCTGATCGTCACGTCTTCTCATGTGTCCAGCTCTCAACACGTTGAGTAGGTAGCGTGCTACCGACTGTTGCATGCCGTTACCCTTTCCTGGTGTTCGTCCTCTTTGATCTCGATGGCACCCTCACAGACCCGTATGACGGAATTTCGCGGTCGGTGGCGCATGCCCTTGCGCAGATGTCGAAGCCTGCACTGTCGATCCAGCAATTGCGGGCCTTCATCGGCCCTCCACTCCAGGACTGTTTCAGTTCACTCGGGCTCGACAACGACGACGTCGCGCTTGCGGTGGAGTTGTACCGCGAACGATTCAGCGAGCTGGGGCTGTACGAGAACCAAGTATACGGGGGCATTCGAGAGGCGCTGCAAGCACTCGTGGCCAGCGGAACCACGCTGGCCCTGGCCACATCGAAGCCCCTCCCATTCGCGGAACGCATCCTCGACCACTTCGACCTGACCAAGTTCTTCACTGCGGTCGGGGGTGCGACGTTGGATGACTCGAGGAGGAGCAAGGCCGACGTCATCGCCTTCGCCCTGGACCGACTGAATGTGTGTGCTGGCGACGCCTGGATGGTTGGCGACCGAGCACAGGACATAATCGGCGCCAAGGAACACGGGATGTCCAGTGTGGGGGTCCGGTGGGGATACGCGGAACCAGGTGAGCTCGAAGCGGCCGGCGCCGACGTCATCGTTTCTACTCCGGGAGAACTAGTTCAGGTGTTCAGACACCCATAAGCACCACCGCTGGATCCGCGATGCTCGACTGGGCTCGGCGGAGCTGATGAGGGAGTCACTCGCTGAGGGTCTGCGCCAGGCAGAGCGCAGCCCACACCAGCGCTGACCACCTCAACATCCCAGATCTAAGATTGCGATGACGAGAGCGCGGGGCCAGCGACCGACCCGGCGACCAGCGAGTGAATTGCGTGTCACGTTTGACCGACTTGATGTCCCAGCCCAAACATTTCGACGCTCAGCTCGGCGGTAACCGCGAGACCGAGATCAGGGCGCCGTCGCAGCGCCCGGCGGTCGGACTGAACTTTGAGCGTCACCAACTAGAAACGTTCAAGCGCTGTCGGGCGGGAGCCGGCGTCCAGTCGAAAGATGTACGCGTTGTCCCTCTATCGTCGACCGACCTGATAGGCTGAATGAGTGTCCACACTGAATCTAGGTATCATCGGAGTCAGCAGCGAGCAGAGCTGGGGACGCGAGGCGCACGTTCCCAGCGTGCAGGCAGTCGACGGGCTCACACTGGCGGCCGTGGCCACCCGGGACCAGCAGTCAGCGGATGAGCTCGCTGCCTCCCTGGGAGCCGGGCGTGGCTACGGCGACCCGCTCGACCTGATCGCTGATCCGGACATCGACATCGTCACCGTCGCGACCCCGGTACCAACGCACCACGGCCTCATCACCGCCGCGCTTCGGGCCGGCAAAAACGTCGTGACTGAATGGCCCGTCGGGGTGAGCACCAAACAGACCGAACAGATCGCTTCGATCGCCGCGGAGAGCGGGCTGTACACAGCGGTCGATCTGCAGTCCCGGCTGAACCCGGCCGCCGCCCGCGCGAGCGAGCTCCTGCAAGCAGGCGCGATCGGCCGGATCCTCAGCGCATCGGTGCTGTCCACCACCGCAGGGTTCGGCCGCAAGATCACCGAGGCTGCGCGCTCGCTGGAGGATCCCGCCGTAGGGATGAACCTCACGACCATCCAAGCCGCCCACACGATCGACTTCGCGCTACGGCTGACCGGTCCCCTGACCTCACTCTCAGCGCTGACGACGGTGCAGTACCCGGACCTAACGGTCGGCGATGACGAAATCCCGCTGCACCGCACCGTCCCGGACCATCTGCTCGTGCAGGGTCGACTCGAGGGAGGGGGCGCGTTGGCCATCGAGGTCATGGGCGGCCGCCCGCCCGGCGACACCCCGTTCCGAATGGATGTCATCGGCGAGGACGGAAGCCTCACCTTGACCGGGGGTGCCCTAAGGGGCTTCCAAGCTGGTGTTCTGACGGTCCGCCTCAACGGTGACACGGTCCGCGTCGAGGACGAGCTGCCCGAGCTCTCCGACTCGGCGACCAACGTCTCCCACGTCTACGCCGCGCTGCGCGACGACATCGCCCACGGCACCCACATTGCACCAGACTTCTCTCATGCGGTGCAGCTGTCCCACCTCATCGACGACCTCCTGACCTCCGCCCAGGACAAGCGGACCGTCACTCCTACGGCTCCCTGGCCGAGCTGACGACCAACCCGCCCCAGCTCCTACCGGTCCACCCAGCTGTCGGACGAGTGGTCGGTGAACACCCGCCAACACCCCACCACCTCCAGTTCGTCCCAGCTGCAGCGCCGGGTCCTGCTCCGCTGTCGACACCCGCGCGGATCCCACGACATGCCCAGCAGGTTCGGGCTTCCGCGCCCGGACAGCGTCGGGTCACGGCGGCCACGCTTCGCCGCGACCACCGTCAGATCACCGCGCCACCAGCTCAGCTGGCGAGCGCGCGGTGGCAGTTGTGCCAGAGCCGCTGCTGACGGACCAGTCGGGGCCGAGGTCCAGCGCCGGCGGTCGAAGAACGCGATGGCGAGTTTTGCCCCGTGGCCGTAGGCCGACGCATGGATGCTGTCCTTCACGGTCGACTTCGCCGACGACCGCGCAACCAACTGGACAAAGACCGACGGCCTCGACAACGGTAGCCTGCCCGCATGCTGCTTGCATTAGCCGAGAGCGGCCCGGAATCGGCGTTCAGTACATCCGGCCACACGTAACGACTTGGTGGCGAGTCTCAACGCGCGATCCACCCTCATGGCGTCCTTGCGCATCATGGTCTCCTCTACTTCGGTGGTTTGCCATCCAGAACTTCGAATATCTCGACGGCCAGTCGAATATAAGTAGGCCTGTCATACATGACCTACTTTCACCAGCATTTTGAGCTTCCCCTCGTAGAAGGCCGGGATCCTGCGGTCGGCGACCAGGACTATTGAGCCCTGTCGGCCTCGACCCACGGACCGTGCCTCGTGAGGTGAAGAGCGCGGAGTAAGGGCGCCCACGTGGCTGCTGCCGGTCTCGCTCCCCGGTGCGTCAGATCGAAGTAGAGGCGTCGTGGCTGTCGGCGACCCGGGGTCGGGGCGGCCGCCGACGCGGCGCCGGACCGGTTCGCCTCAGCAGACCCGGCGGTGATGCGGGCCTCGGTGATTCGGCGAGTGACCGCCGGGGGGGTGTGCCGTCGGTCGTTGACCGCGACCCGTCGCGGCCCGCCTCGACCACCGCCCCGACCACCGCCCCGCCGTCGCCGTGACCGGGTGTACTCGCTCTGGCGGTCGGCTCAGCGGGACGAATCCGACCGCGGCCCACCCAGGGGCCGGGTGGGCCGCGGATGGCAAGATCTCCCTCATGACCGATGCTGCCCAGGTCGTCTTCGTCCCCGGTGCCTGGCTGGGCGGCTGGTCATGGGCACCCGTCGCCGCCCGCGTGGCCGCCGCGGGGCACGGCGTCATCACGTTGACGCTGCCGGGCCTCAACCCGGGTGACGACCCCACGGACCTAACGCTGGAAGACGCCGTCAGCCACGTTGTCGACGCGGCGGCGCGGTCGAACGGGGACGTGATCCTGGTCGCCCACAGTGGGGGTGGGGCTCCTGCCGCCGCGGCCGCCGTCCGGCTGAAGAAGCGCCCGGTCAGGATCGTCTTCGTGGACGCGTACGTGCCGCTGGAAGGGGTGGCGCTGAACGACGAACAACCGGAGGCCAACCGGGACTTCGTGCGAGGGGCTGTCGAGGCAGCGCCGGACCACGCGCTGCCGCTGCCCTTTGAGTCGTTCCAGCAAGTGATGTTCCCCGGCCTCTCAGGCGACGCGCAGCGACTCCTGTTCGAGCTCGTCATGCCGCAGCCGGGTCGCTACTTCCTTGACCCCATCCACGACGTGGACCTGGTGGCCGCAGGCGTTCCAGCCACGTACATCCTGGCCGACGATGACACCGTCGGTGGTCTGCCACTGCCCGGCGCAACTTTCGCCCGGCGCGCCGGTGTGGAGCCCGTGCCGGTACCGGGCGGGCACATGGCGCTGATGACCCACCCGGACGAGGTCGCCGCAGCGATCGTTGGCGCGCTCTGAGCTCTGACCTCGGGCCGAACTCGGCCCGCCGCGCACTGACCGCCCGGCAGTCAGCATAGGAAAGACGGTGCTGTCCAGACCCGTCACCCGACCACCAGGGTGGCGGTGCCGCGGTGCGCTCATCAGACCAGCCCGCGTAGCACGGCGTCGTCCAGGCTTACCCGTTCGCGTCGTCGGCCGGGGGGGCGTTGCTGGTGGAAACCACCGAGCGACCGTGCTCTACCGCGGTCTGGGGGTCGGGTTGCGTCCGTGGCGGCTGGCGCGGGCGATCCACGGGCCCGGGAAGTTACTGCTGGACCTGGCGACGGCGATCACCCTCCGCGGGGACTGCCTGGCCGACATCGGGGTGGTCCGGGCGAAGGAGCAGCTGTTCGGTCCGGTCGCCTCCGACCCCACCCGCGGTGGATCCGTAGCGACCGCCGGGCCCAGAGCGACGGCGACGGCGTGGCGGAGCCGCGGGGTTCCGTCCGCGGTCAGCGGTGAGCGGGCGGAGCCGCGACCGGCCGTCGGGCGGCAGGTCGTGGCGGGTCAGGACGTCGGTGCACGGTCCTGGTCCCACTCGCGTCGCAGCACGCTCATCATCACCTGGTCGGCATAGCCGCCATCGATGTAGACCGCCTCGCGCCATCGGCCCTCCTCGACGAAACCGGCGCGCTGGCACGCTCTCAGTGCCCGGTCGTTGTAGGAGAGCGACAGCAGCTGCACCCGGTTGAGCCCCATCACGGCGAATGCGTAGCGCAGGGCGACGCGCACGGCGTCCGATCCCAGGCCGCGACCGGTCATCTCCGGGCCCAGCATGATCACCAGGGTCGCCGGACAGGTGCTGGGTCGCCGTCTCGCGCAGCTGGACGTAGCCAGCCAGCGCGCCGTCTTCGCGGCGCTCCACGGCCAGCAGGAGGAGGTCGGCGCGGTCCTCGTTTCGGCTGCGCTGGCGGAGGTCGTCGACCATGGGGCCGGACGGGCGCGGCTGGACCCGCACACGCTGCAGCGGCTGCCACTCCGGGTCCGAGGACCACCCTGCCAGCCGGACCAGGTCGTCCTCCTCGACGGCGCGCAGCCGCACCCGCTGCCCCACGAGCACCTCGCGCCCGAACCGCCGCGCGTCCTCGCTGGTCTCCGGGGCGGTCACCGGGCGACCCCCGGACCCCACAGGCCGCACGCGGGATCCCTGCGCACTCCAGCGACCATTGGTGGGCCGGACGCCACGTCCGGTGACCACCCCCGCCCCACCCGCGGTGTGCTGGCTGGCACGCGACCGCGCTCGCTCCGCACGAGCGCGGGGGTCGGGGTGGGGGCTGCGAAACGCTGGCGGGGACGCCGCGCCCGCACAGTGCCGCCCGCGAGGCCCAAACGGTGCGAGACAGGCATGTGAAGAGCCTCTGAGCGCCGTGCTGCGCGCCGCGAGCGGAGTCGGACCCCCGAGGTGGTCGCCGCGATGGTGGAGGACGATCTGGCCCGACCCGCCCCCTCCCGCCGCCCCAGGGCTCCGGTGGTGTACACGGCCGAGGACGACGAGGGCCGGACACCGCTCCTGGATCGCCGCCCCCAAACTGCGCCACTTTTACGCCGCCACCGCCCGGGCTCGCCTCCAAAGCATCCACCGGGCCTGCGCCGCCAACAGCATCCCCGAACTGGCCGGACTGGTCCCGGACCATTCGCGCCCAGCAGACCGAGCTGCTGGCCTACTTCAGCAGCGAACGGGCCAGCAACGGACCCGACGAAGCCGTCAACCTGGGCATCAAACGCGTCAAATGCGTCGGATTCGGCTTCCTCAACTTCGCCAACTACCGACCCCGGCTGCTCCTCCACTGCGGCATTACCTGGCGCACTGACCGCACACCACAGATCCGAGACGCTCACCACGCATGGTGGCGTAGAGCCAACCTATGCACCACAGCTGAATCCCTCCTCCGTGCGGCCGGAGCGCCGGTGTCTTTTTG